>Ga0268283_1000692_pt1 | contig 19666 bp, 21 predicted proteins | sample saktaG_13_FD_190140 | JGI IMG/M metagenome (GOLD analysis project Ga0268283, IMG submission 190140) | Saline water microbial communities from Sakinaw Lake, British Columbia, Canada - sak_2013_06_06_36m | ecosystem: Environmental > Aquatic > Non-marine Saline and Alkaline > Saline ... | reverse complement strand
CGGGTCACTGGAACATTGTTTTTGATGTGGTTAGGTGAGCAAATAACGGAACGTGGTGTTGGAAACGGCATTTCTATGATTATTTTTGCTGGCATCGTGGCAGGCCTCCCAGCAGCAGTGGGGGGAACTCTGGAGTTAGCCCGAACTGGGGAAATGCATGCTCTTCTGGTTCTGTTCCTTTTGGCGATTGCAGTAGGGGTTACTGCCTTTGTAGTTTTTGTCGAGAGAGGGCAGCGTAGGATTACTGTGCATTATGCCAAACGCCAGCAAGGACGTCGGTTGTATGCAGGACAAACAAGTCACTTGCCACTGAAGTTGAACATGGCCGGAGTGATTCCTCCGATTTTTGCTTCTTCTATTATCCTTTTCCCAGCGACTCTGGGTGGGTGGTTTGGTCAAGCAGAAGGTATGGAGTGGCTTCACGACATTGCTTCGACCTTGTCTCCTGGTCAGCCTATCTACGTGATCGTCTATGCCGTTGCTATTATTTTCTTTAGTTTCTTTTACACGGCACTCGTGTTTGATCCAAAGGAAACTGCAGAGAATTTGAAAAAATCTGGTGCTTTTATTCCTGGATTTCGGCCAGGAGAGCAGACCGCTCGTTACATTGATCAAGTCATGTCTCGTTTGACCATGGCAGGTGCTATCTATATCACTGCTGTGTGTTTACTGCCAGAGTTTTTAATTTTGAATTGGAATGTTCCATTTTATTTTGGTGGTACTTCGTTGCTCATTATCGTAGTGGTTGTGATGGATTTCATGGCACAGGTTCAAGCCCACGTCATGTCCCACCAATACGAAGGACTGCTGAAGAAGGCCAATCTCAAGGGCGGTGCGCGCCCAGGGATCGTTCGCTGAACTGTAAGGGGATTTTATGAAGGTACGCGCCTCCGTTAAGAAGATGTGCCGAAATTGTAAGGTGATTCGTCGAAAAGGGGTAGTCCGTATCATCTGCACGGATGCACGGCACAAGCAACGACAGGGTTAGTGTAGACTTTTTGGGATTTTTCAAAAGAAAGTGGTTCGTAGGGGAGAAGTGGATGGCCCGTATTTCTGGCATCAACATTCCGTCGCAAAAACATACCGTGATTGGTCTCCAAGCTATTTACGGGATTGGATCTAGTCATGCCCAGGCAATCTGCGCCGCAGCAGGAGTAGCATCGACGCGCAAGATTCGTGACTTAACTGAAGCAGAGGTAGATGCTCTCCGTGCAGAAGTAGGGAAATATACGGTAGAGGGAGATTTACGTCGCGAAGTCTCGATGAGTATCAAGCGGCTCATGGATCTTGGTTGTTATCGCGGTTTGCGTCACCGTCGTGGTTTGCCCGTGCGCGGTCAGCGGACTCGTACCAATGCACGCACCCGAAAGGGACCCAGGAAAGCTATTAAGAAGTAGCTGGAACCACTGAAATATGCCCTCAGGGCATTTTGAATCTTAAAAAAGGGAATCTATGGTCAAGGCGGTCAGCCGTGTCCGTAAGCGAGTTAAGAAAAGTGTGACGGATGGTATCGCTCATGTTCACGCTTCTTTTAACAATACCATCATCTCCATCACGGATCGCCAAGGCAACATATTGGCATGGGCGACTGCAGGCGGAAGCGGTTTTCGTGGTTCGAGGAAGAGTACTCCTTTTGCCGCACAGGTAGCCGCTGAAAAGGTGGGTTCTGTGGTAAAAGAGTTTGGGATGCGAAATGTTGAAGTTCGGGTGAAAGGACCTGGGCCGGGGCGCGAATCTGCAGTACGTGCCTTAAATGCAGGTGGATTCAAAGTCACCAGCATCAATGATGTGACTCCTATCCCGCACAACGGTTGTCGCCCCCCGAAGAAGCGGCGCGTCTGAGTCTGGAGACTTTTCTCATGGCAAAATACGTTGGTCCAAAATGTCGTCAGTGCCGCCGAGAGGGGGAAAAGCTCTTTCTCAAGGGTGAGAAGTGCTTTGGTGCAAAGTGTTCCGTTGAGAAACGTGCATTCGCTCCTGGCCAACACGGTCAGCGACGCTCTCGTCTCTCGGACTACGCAGGTCAGCTGCGCGAAAAACAGAAGATACGTCGTATCTACGGTGTTCTTGAAAGACAGTTCCGTCGTTACTACGAGGACGCGGATCGAGAAAAGGGTTCTACTGGAGAGAATCTGCTTAGGATTCTGGAATCTCGCCTAGACACCGTTGTTCATCATATGGGGTTTGGCGTCTCTCGATCAGAGGCTCGGCAGTTGGTGCGTCATAACACCGTGACTGTCAACGGGAGCCGCGTGAATATCCCGTCTTACTCGGTTCGTCCAGGGGACACCATTGCCATTGCAGAACAGGGAAAGGAGCAGTTGCGCATTAAGGCTGCTTTGGAATCTGCAGTCAAGCGTACCGTTCCAGCTTGGCTAGAAGTGGATGCCACCAAGATGCAGGGGGTGTTCAAAGCGTTGCCAGATCGGAGCGATTTGCCAAGCACCCTCAATGAACAAATGGTCGTCGAGTTGTACTCCAAGTAATTCGTGGTAGGCGTAAACTATGCAGAGCATACTTCCTGACCTTCTTAAACCCCGTTTGGTCGACATTCAAGTTGTTAGTCCGTTTCGCGCACGAGTAATCGTTGAACCTCTCGAGCGTGGTTTTGGCCATACTTTGGGGAATGCTCTGCGAAGGATTTTGCTTTCAGCCATTCCTGGGGCGGCAATAGTAGAAGCAGAGATCAATGGTGTATTACATGAGTACACCACTAGGGAAGGAGTCCAAGAGGACGTGATTGATATCTTGCTCAATCTGAAGGGATTGGCCATTCGTATGCATGGCACTAGGCAAGAATCTATCATTACCCTCTCAAAAAAGGGCCCTGGCCAGGTTTTAGCAAAAGATCTCAAACTTGAGCAGGATTTGGAGATTTTGAACCCAGACCATGTGATTGCAAACCTTACTAAGGAAGGTGAGTTGAACCTTTCTCTTCGGGTGCAGCGCGGGCGTGGCTATCAGCCCGCTACGGCTCATCAACGTAAAACAGAACACAAATCTGTAGATAGATTATTGTTGGATGCGTCTTTCAGTCCGATTCGTCGAGTTACTTACTCTGTTGAAAGTGCTCGCGTCGAACAGCGTACCAACTTGGATCGTCTCATTATTGATTTAGAAACCAATGGAACAGTGGATCCTGCGGAGACGATTCGCCTTGCAGCTAAAATCCTCCAAGACCAGTTCTTAGTGTTCGTAGATCTTCAAAATAGTGCCGACGATGCAGCTAGGTCGCCCGCAGCAGAATTGAATATTGATCCAGTCTTCTTACAACCGGTAGATGATCTGGAATTAACAGTACGTTCTGCTAATTGTCTAAAAGCAGAGACTATTTATCTCGTGGGAGATTTGGTTCAACACACCGAAGTAGAACTTCTCAAAACGCCGAATCTGGGCAAAAAGTCTTTGATTGAAATTAAAGAAGTTTTGGCTGCCCGGGGTTTGTCTCTGGGAATGAAATTGGAAAACTGGCCACCGCCGGGGTTGCGTGGCGAAGGTCCGGACTTACACCGCTAACAATCTCCGAGGTATCGACCCGTGCGACATCAGAACAGTGGGCGGCAACTCAGCCGCAATGCTAGCCATCGTCATGCTATGTTTAAGAACATGGCCAGTTCTCTCTTTGAGCATGAGATCATACGAACTACTGTACCTAAAGCCAAGGAACTTCGTAGGATCGCAGAACCTTTAATTACGTTGGCAAAAATAGACTCTGTTGCCCATCGTCGATTGGCTTTTGCTCGACTAAGGGATCCAGAAGCGGTCAAAAAACTTTTCGGTGAATTGGGACCGCGCTACGCAAGAAGGCCAGGTGGCTACCTTCGTATCCTCAAAGTGGACTTTCGTCCGGGGGATATGTCTTCCATGGCCATCGTCGAATTAGTAGATCGACCACTGCCTGTGGTTGCTGAAGGGTAGTAAACTACCTACGAGTTAGCCAGTATATTCTGCATTTGCCAGCACGCATGCCCGCCCCGTCTTTCGGGGCGGGGAGGCAAGTGGTGCGGTTTGGTTTATTTGAAAATAGATGTCATCAATGCGTTATAGCTAAAACAAGTGCGATTCGTTCCTAGTGAAAATGTCTAACAAAGCAGGCATATAACCTAGGGTGGCCAGGAATGGCTATAACTGTTCAGAGGAGGCAGGTGCAAATCCTGCTCTTTAGGAGAAAAAGAAACCCTTACCTGGCCATGCAAACGAAGTGGACATCAACGCGGACAGCAAAGCTGGCAACAGGACACAATCAGAGCCAACACAAGTAGGCACACTGGTGTTAATGGGAAGTCAAATGGGTAATTCCGTAAAAAGCACCTTAAGCTACAGCGGTAACTTGGAAGTAATACCGACTGCACCTCGTAATTCTCGTGGCATTATTTGTTTGATAGCCACCTTTCTGAGAAGAGGGTAGGTGAAGTGGAAAACCCTAAATTGACGAGTGTCTTTTGGACGGAACGAATAAAAACTTACCCATGCTCTTGGGAGAGTAACCTAAGACAAGCAGGATGAGGCCGATTGGGTAAGGGTAGGATGACCCGTAATTGGGTCAAGGTGATAAGACTGGAGACAACTAAGCAGAGTATGAACATAGGCAAAGTCGATATAGCGACTATTGAGTTCGGAAACACTTGGAAAAGGTATCGTACGATAGTGTTTCGCCTGCAAAAACGTATCCACGAAGCCAAAAGGATTGAGAATGTAGACAATGCTGATAGGCAAAGTAATGACTAAGATCGATCTTAGTCAGAAGCCCATATCATCGGGAGCCGTATACGGTGAAAGTCGCACGTACGGATCTAATCGAGAGCTTCATGGGGTGACTCATGATTCGACTCAAACCATACACATGGTCGATCTACAGTCTGTGAGGTTATAAAATTATTCGATGGACCCAAGAGATTGGGTGCTATTTCGTATTGTTTGAGCTATAACTCCTGTGATTTAAAAACATCTAGAAGAGGGGCAAAAAGTTGTACTATAACCCAAATTTTAAACAATCTTCTACAATGGGTTCCGATTTTAAGAAGGATATGGATAAATTAAGGGGATCATTTCCACGTGCTTTAGATTTTTTAAAAAACGTTTACCATAATAGTGAGGGTTTTTGGCTAAGTGCCCCTGTAAATGCCCATTTATATTATTTTGATTCATTCATTGCGCACATAACACTGCAGTACAGTAGTGTTATTTTTAAAAAACAACCACATCTGCGAGTTGTAGATGGAACGGTTATTCGGAATCGAACGCTTTTTTCAAAAGTGTTTCAGGAAACGATCGTAGACGGAAAACTTGGACGACTTTTTTCTTGGTGTACAAGCGATTGCACGCTTGAAAACGGTAATATAATAGCGGTTTCAGAGGTCACTGTCTTAAAGAGTGCCCCAGATGACTTCTTTGATAGATTACTTGGAGAAATCAAGGTAGAACATGATAGATAGCCACCGATCAAGGATCCTCTTCCGATGTTAGTAATAAACAGAAATCATAGGTATCAGGAGCACAAACTAGAAGACTTTGAGTTATTAAATATCAGTATTCTCTTACCATTATAAGCAAAGTAGCGGTTTAGGCATTGTTCATAATAATCTTTTACTAGCATGACTCTTGAATTCTTCAGTGGATCAGACGCAAGATTGTTTGTGTCAGGTGACCGGGTACGTTTGCTACGGGCACAGACTGGTTGTGCTCGTGACAACGATTGTAGCTAAAACAATGTAAATAGCAGCGCATTGTTCGGCTATCTCAAACAGTTCTTCGGTTTTGTAGAACGAGACTTGGCCGTTTTATATTCTCTTAGCTATAGGGACAGACGTGCCCGGTCCGGACACATTAACCAAACTTTAGCTCATCCTTATCACTCTAGTAACCTCCTCGACCTGTCAGCAAACCTTAAAGTTTGTTGACATCTTACTGTTAAAACTTTACGATTTTTGGCAAAATTCAAGAGTTTTAAGGATCGCGCCATGACTCAACTTATGAGTCTGACAGAACTAGATACAGAGAGTCAGCTTAAGATGTTCGAGATCCTTCGGCAAGATCCTAGCCAAAATACAAAACGCCGCGCATTGAACGTGAATACATACTTGCGCTGGATTCAACATCTCAAACAAGGTGGCCAACAGATCGCCTTAGCAGTAATAGATCAAGAGCCTGTAGGCTTATTTGGTTTAGAAAATATCGACAAGTTACACAAAACAGCAGACCTCTTCAATTGTTTTTCTAAAGAAACACCGGAAGACCTAAAAACTGTCGTGCGACACTATGGAATCAAATTCGCTTTTGAAGTGTTTGGCCTCGAAAAGCTCCATAGTACGGTTTCAGAAGAGAACCTTTTCCTACTAGAATCCTACAAAATACTGTCTTTTCAACAAGAGGGGTACAAACGTTCTGCACTCTTGCAAGATGGTAGACGTTTTGGCATACTTCTTTTAGGGTTAACCAAAGAGGATTGGACAGCAAATCCATATCGACAATCCCTTTCGGAAAGGTTTGCAGTTACTACTCAGTGGGGAGAACCAGTGTTGCACCCCATCGACCAAATCGAAGCTGCCAGAGCTAAAAACAACCTTAATTGGATGAGTATTTTGAGGTTGGCACTTGAAAAATCTCCTGCTACGGCAAAGCCGATTATTGAAGAGATCAAAAAAATTGATCGAGAAATATCTAACCTTACAGAAAAACTAACAAAGTGAACACCTGTTCTTGTGGTTCTAAAAAAGATTTTGAGGGATGTTGTGGACCAATCATTTCCACTGGCATTGCCTCGTCTCCAGAAACATTGATGCGGTCGCGGTACACCGCGTTTGTGTTGGGAAAAATTGATCATCTGGAGCGCACCAATGCACCCGAGATTCGTCCAGATTTTAACCGTGCTGAAGCAGAACGTACCTACGCGGAAGTAGAATGGTTCGGACTGACCGTGCATCGTGCTAGTGAAAATGAAAACACAGGAAAAGTAGAATTTTCAATTCGGTTTCGTAGAAATGGACGAGAGTTGACGCAATACGAAATCTCTAGTTTCCGACGAGAAGGCGGGTATTGGTTTTATGTTGGAGGTCAAGTCAGTGCTAAACCCCCGCCAAAACAGGTCACCAAAATAGGGCGAAATGATCCTTGTCCGTGTGGTTCTGGAAAAAAATACAAGAAGTGTTGTAGTACTTGAATGGAACGACACTTTCAATGCGTAGCTTGTGGAAAGTGTTGTTTTGGGTGCTTGCCTCTCACGCTTCAGGATGCAATTCGCTACGCAGATTCGTTCCCGTTGGCTTTGTTTTGGACTGCGGTTTCTTATGGCACACGTGCTTTTTCGATGAGTGCAAAGATGGGAACTGTTTTGAAATTACGTGGCCATTCAAAAATTGCAGTCACAGTAACACCGACTTCCTATATCCCTGTTTCGTTTCCATGTCCAAAATTAACTTCAGAAGGTTTATGTTCAATTCACGAAGACAAACCACTGCGTTGTCGAACAATGCCTTTTTATCCTTATCGTGAAGAACGGGACCAAACAGACCTCCTTGCTCCAAGAAAAGGTTGGGCTTGCGATATTTCGGAATCTGCAGAAGTAGTTTATCGCAACCACAATATCTTAAATCGGGTTTATTTCGACCAGGAACAACGGGCATTGCTAGAACAGACATCTACCATGCGTACCTATGTTGAATATGTCTTAAAATATATGCCTTGGGTTTTGGATCGTCTTTTTTCTACAGCACAAGGTGGAAATGTGGTCACCAGTCTTTCCTCATTTTGCACAGCAATCCGATTACCGAATGTGTCCTCTCTAGCTTCGCAACAATTACCTATCCTGCTCCAATACGCAAAAAACGTAGCTGACCAACCAGAGTTTGCAGAATATCAACAACAATACTCTAGCTGGGCAAAAGAAATGGAATACCTAGCGAGTCTAAGGTAGCATGGAAATACGTCTCCGCACTTTTTATATTAAGACTTTTGGCTGTCAAATGAATGGATATGATTCGGCACGCATGGCCGATTTACTCGTGGCTAGAATGGGTATGGAGTTGACCCAAGATCCTGCAGAAGCCGATGTTTTATTATTGAATACCTGCTCGGTGCGTGAAAAAGCTAAAGAAAAAGTTTTTTCACAACTTGGAATGTGGCGTGTACTCAAAGAAGCTCGTCCCGGAACCCTCATTGGCGTGGGGGGCTGTGTAGCCAGCCAAGAAGGGGAAAAGTTAAAAGCACGTGCCCCTTTCGTAGATATCATTTTTGGCCCACAAACATTACATCGCCTTCCGGAAATGTTGGCCAAGATTCAAGTAAATTCTCGGACTTTAGTAGATGTTTCTTTTCCAAAAATCGAAAAATTTAGTTGTTTACCTGACTCACGTGCAGAAAGTCCTACCGCTTTTGTCACAATCATGGAAGGATGCAACAAAAAGTGTACGTACTGTTCCGTACCTTATACCCGTGGGCCAGAAGTGAGTCGACCTGTTCAAGACATTCTTTCCGAAATCCAAATTCTTGCCTCACAAGGTGTACGAGAAATAACATTGCTCGGTCAAAACGTAAATGCTTATCAAGGCACCTTTTCAGAAGGAATTTATGTGGATTTTGCTTTCCTTCTTGAGAAAATTTCGATTCTGTCCGGAATTGGGCGAATCCGATTTACTACTTCTCATCCTACAGAAATGACAGATCGCGTTCTATTTACTTATTCTAAAATTTCAATTTTAGTAGGACACACACATTTACCAGTCCAAAGTGGTTCGGATAAAATTTTAGAGAAAATGGGACGTAACCATACCGCTAAAGATTATCTACAGTTGGTACAGCGTTTACGAAAAGTTCGTCCTGGATTTTGTGTTTCTTCCGATTTTATCGTGGGATTCCCAGGAGAAACAGAAGAGAATTTCCAGGAAACACTCAATTTAGTAGAAGCAGTCGAATTTGATCGATCGTTTAGTTTTGCTTACAGTCCTCGCCCAGGAACCCCTGCTCTTAGTATGGGAGATTCCGTTCCCAACAAAGTAAAGCAGGAAAGACTCATGCGGCTCCAGGAATTACTCAACACGCAAGCACTTCGTATTTCTGAACGCATGGTAGGCACTATTCAACGCATACTAGTGGAAGGCCCATCCAGAAAAGATCCCAATTTGCTTATAGGCCGCACAGAAAACAACCGACTACTAAAATTTGTAGGTCCTTCTGAGTCGATTGGCACATTTATCGACGTGCAAGTAACAAAATCAGTGTTCAATACTTTATTTGGATCCAAATTAATTCAGGATCAAAATTGAGTAATATAGAATTATGAACACGTATTCAATAGCCACTTCTTTTTTTGAATCCGCTCGCACTTTAGATCAACGTCTCCACGGCCATGGATTTTTAGTACAGGCCATTGCTGCTCAAAATTCTTTACAAGATAACTTATCTGCATGCGCTGCAAAACTTAATTATACGCACCTTAACGAAATTGTAGATTTTCCAACAGATCTCAATTTAGCACGTTGGTTTTTGAATTCCTTAAAAATACCTCTTGTTTCTATTGGCATCCAAAGCACTCGTAAACAAGGTACCTACCTAAAATTTGATGGTTCTTCACACTACTGGTGTCGTTATCGTTTTGAAGCGGCGCATTGGCTTCCAAATGTTGAATTAGGACACCCCTGCGGGCGAATGCACGGCCATGGTTTTGAGGTCATTTTACATGCTAGGCAAATGCAACAAGATTTTTCACTTTTAGAAAAAATCTGGCAACCAATTTATTCCATTTTGCAGGGGGTTTGCCTCAACAATTTGCCCGGTTTAGAAAACCCAACTAGTGAATTTTTGGCGCATTGGATTTGGCAACACCTTATTGTAGAACTGCCTTTTCTCTCCAAAGTAACGATTCGAGAAACGGAAACCGCTGGATGTCACTACGATGGGAGAAAATATCAAATTTGGAAAAGTTTTCGTTTTGAGAGTGCTCTTTATTCTGCCAAATTGGAACGATCTTTAGGACACGGCTATTTACTGAAGCTTTATTTGTCGGTACCCCTCGATGCAGTCATGGGTTGGACGGTAGACTATGGTGAGGTAAAACGTTCTTTTGATCCCATTCGTACCAAATTAGATCATCATGTACTGAATAATCTCCCTAATTTGTCCAGTACTGATGTAATTTCAGTAGCAGATTGGATTAGCCAAAAAATTCAGTTGCCAGGATTAGATCGCATCGATTTATACGAAACTCCCGAACAAGGTGCTGTTTTAACCTTTGGAGATTTTTTTCCAGAGGCTATATCAATTTGAAAACCAACCCTTCTGTTTACTTTGTAAAGGAAATTTTTTATAGTTTGCAAGGAGAAGGTGCTCACTCCGGGCGACCTGCAATTTTTTGCAGATTTTCAGGATGTAATTTATGGTCTGGGCGCGAAGAAGATCGATCCAATGCCGTTTGCCAGTTTTGTGACACTGATTTCGTAGGGTTCAATGGCCAAAATGGAGGACGTTTTTCGAGTGCTCAGGGTCTAGCAGAAAAGATAATCTCTCTTTGGCCAAAAATAGGAAAACCTTATTTAGTTTGTACGGGTGGGGAGCCCCTTTTGCAATTTGATGATCCGTTGATTGATGCTTTACACGGGGTAGGGTGCCAAATCGCATTAGAAACTAATGGGACATTGGCTATCCCAAAAGGAATAGATTGGGTTTGTGTAAGTCCAAAAGAAAACACCACTTTAGTGCAAATTTTTGGGAATGAACTGAAATTAGTTTATCCACAACCTAGCCTAGATCCTTCTGATTTTGAATCCTTAGATTTTGACCATTTTTTCTTGCAGCCAATGGATGGACCAGAAGCTTCGAACAATAAAAAACTTGCAGTACAATATTGTTTAGATCATCCTCACTGGAAATTAAGTCTTCAAATTCACAAATATCTAGGAATAAAATAGAGCACAAGTGGGCACACCTAAATAGATTAGAAAATGCCCACGTACTTAGTGACTAACTGCAACCCTTTGGACGAGGCAAGCCGGCCACTTTATTAGCAGACTTGATAAGACCGTAGGGGAACAGATCGTAGATGTATTTACTACTAGATCGGTCAGGCCCGAACTTCTCCTTCATGATCTTAGAGAAGATGCGGGGTTCGGCTACCGTCCCATTTTCTTGGTAGTACTCCCGCGCTGCATTGACGATGTCCCAATGTTCTGGAGTCATCTCAACCTTTTCATTCCTAGCAATAAGTACCGCTGCTTCCTCGCTCCATTCACCTAAATCTTCCAACCACCCGGCCTCGCTGAGTTGAATGGTCTTCCCATTAACTTCGATCTCCATAATATGCCCTCTTCTCGATCGCCGCTGTTCGGCTTTTAAGTAGTAACAGTGTAACAAATCTTGATTAAAATAGTCAACAATTAAATATTCTCAAACTAGCAATTTTAGGAAAATTTTAGCACCACGTTTCCAGTTGTAGAGGTCTTGTCTGGTCATAGGCAAAGTACCGATTGTGACAGGTTCGAATCCTCGTTCTCGAAACCAATGTGCCGTGTGGGTAGTCAGAACAAACATTCCTTGCATCCCCTGTTTTTTCGCAAGCTCTTCCATATAGGTTAACAAAACCTCCCCACGTTTTTGACCACGGTAGTCTGGATGCACGGCAAAACAAGCCAGTTCAGCCAAATGGTCATCTGGAAAGGGATAAAGAGCTGCACAAGCTAAAATGGCACCATCCCGTTCGGCCACCACAAACTGATCAATTTCCATTTCTAACCGTTCTCGCGGTCGGCGAACCAAAATACCCTCTGTTTCTAGCGGTCTGATTAACTCTAGGATGCCACCAATATCCTCAATAGAAGCGGGACGCAACCCTTCATAGTGGCCATGGTCAATCAAGGTACCGCTGCCATCTCGGGTGAGAAACTCTAACAGAAGAGCACCATCAGTTCGACAACTCACTAAGTGTACCCTCTTAACCCCGTGTTTGAGGGCAGAAACCGCGCCTACCAACTGATTAGACAGTGTTTCTTCGAGAGTTTCGTTTGAATGGTTCAATAATTTCTCAATTTCCTCTAAAGTGGTTTGACGAATCCACTGACCCTGCACGAAGAGACCAGGGTTCTCCGCCAAAAAAACCAACTTATCTGCAGGGAGGGCTATTGCAGTGGCAGTGGCTACTGCTTCTCCACTCAAATTGAAAACTTCTCCGGTAGGGGAGTATCCAATGGGAGACAAAAGCACGATACCGTCGAGATGCTGCCGTAAGGCTTCGGCATCTATTCGGCGTACTTCTCCGGTATGTTGATAATCGATTCCGTGGCGCACTCCTAAGGGACGAGCTATTACGAAATTCCCAGAAGTAACGTGTACTTGCGCACCGGCCATAGGTGAATTGGCAAGCCCTTGTGAAAGTAAGGCCTCTATTTGTGTCTTGACGGCACCAACAGCTTCTAAAACGCAGGTTAGAGAGGGAGGATCCGTGACCCGTAGGCCATATGCGTAGTGCATCGAAATGCTCTGTTGACGTAAGCGGTTTTCAATTTGAGGACGGGCACCATGCACCAATACCAATCGAACCCCTAGACTACCGAGCAAAACCAAATCGTGGATCAAGTAAGGAAATTCGTTTCCTTGGATCGTTTCTCCACTCAAGTAGACCACAAAAACTCGTCCACGGTGGGCATTGATGTAAGGCAGAGCACCCCTTAAAGAGGAAACTAAGCTCTCTGCAGAAGGACGGATGGAAGACACAGATCAATTTACCTTAAAATAATATCCTAAAAATCTGTTAAAATTTAAGGGTTCCTTTTTGGAGGTATAATTGACTATTAAAAGTTTGGATCCTCTACGATCCTTTGCCTTTTTGCAAGCAAACCCAAGCGCAATTTTGATCGATTGTCGGTCTTCTATGGAATTTCTCTTTGTAGGCCACCCAGTCGGAGCAATTCATATCCCCTGGATCGATGAGCCTACTTGGGATGTGAACCCACATTTTGTTGCAGAAGTCCAAAAGACACTGCATACGAAAGGATCTCCTGAGCCTAGTATACCCATCCTGCTAATCTGCCGGAGCGGTAAGCGATCCTTAGACGCTGCTAAAACCCTCCTCCAAGCAGGGTTCCAAGAAGTTTATAACATAGAAGAAGGCTTCGAAGGTGAACGAAACGAGTCAAACCAAAGAAGTACCTTAGGAGGCTGGCGTTTCCACGGTTTACCTTGGGAACAGTGTTAGTCCTCAGTGTCGAAAATGTCTTATACCAGTAAACACCATGGCAATTCCGTGAGCATCCGCTGCAGCGATGACTTCGGCATCACGCAAAGAACCACCAGGCTGAATCACTGCGGTGGCACCTACTTCAGTAGCTTGGTCTAAACCATCTCGAAAGGGAAAAAAGGCATCTGAGGCCAGCACTGCACCCTTGGCTGAGAGCTTTGCCTCGGAAGCCTTCATTGCCGCGATACGCGCTGAATAAACCCGGCTCATTTGCCCAGCACCTATCCCTAAAGTTCTCCCACCTTGTGCCAACACAATAGCGTTAGATTTTACGAATTTCACCACTTTCCAGGCAAAAGCTAAGTCTACTTTCTCGGATTCCGTGGGTACTCGAGCAGTCACTACCTTCCAATCTTTTTCCTCGACTTCGGCTAGATCGCGATCCTGCACTAACAAACCACCAGAAACCCTTTTGAAATCAAGACCAGGAGCACTCTTCCAAGTACCCACTGCCAACACACGCGTATTTTTTTTAGAAGCCAGAATAGGAAGAGCATCGGGCTCGATTTCTGGTGCTAAAATCACTTCCACAAATTGACGTGACAAAATTTCAGAAGCGGTGATGCGGTCTAATGGGCGATTGAATGCGATGATCCCGCCAAAGGCAGAAGTAGGATCTGTTTGGTAAGCAAGATCATAGGCACTTAACAGATTTTCACCAATCGCGACACCACAAGGATTAGCATGTTTTACAATGACACAAGCGGACTCTGTAAAAGATTGGACACATTCTAAAGCCGCATCGCTATCTGCTAGATTATTGTAAGAAAGCTCTTTTCCTTGAATAATTCGTGCATTGGAAAGACTTGCCCCTAAATAGCGGTTGTCTCGGTAAAAAGCGGCGTGCTGGTGTGGGTTTTCCCCATAACGCAAGGTTTGTTGTTTAGAAAAAGACAAATGCAAAGTGTCCGGAAAAGTTTTTTGCTCTTCAGTCTGGGAAACCAAATATTTTGCAATAGCAGCATCATACCGAGCAGTGTGCTTAAAAGCTTTGGCTGCTAGTGTAAAGCGTGTTTTTGGTGATGTTATTCCAGAAGAACGAAGCTCACTTAAGACACTTTCGTAATCATTAGTATCTACTAAGACTGTCACGGAAACATGATTTTTAGCACCCGCACGCAACAAAGCAGGCCCGCCAATATCAATTTGTTCAATAGCTTCTTCCAACGTACAACCAGATTTGGCAATGGTCTGCCCAAAAGGATAAAGATTTACGATCAAAAAATCGATTGGGGTGATACCATGAGTGGCCATAACATCTTCATCGACGCCACGACGTCCTAACAAACCACCATGAATACGGGGATGCAATGTTTTGAGTCGGCCACCCATTATTTCTGGAAAACCAGTATAACTAGAAACTTCAGCAACGGGTATTCCTGCTTCAGCAATTAATTTGGCAGTGCCTCCCGTAGAAAGGAGTTCAATACCAAGTTCAACTAAAGTTCGTGAAAATTCTACGATGCCTGTCTTGTCAGAAACACTAATTAGTGCGCGCATGATATTTCCAAAAAAAGTTAAGAGGATTTTTTGCGTACGGGAAAATAAGAAGTCCTGTAAGAATCATCGGAAAAGAAAGAACTTGCCCCATGGTAAGCCATTCCCACGCAAGATATCCCACTTGTGGATCTGGAGACCGCGCAAACTCTACAATGAATCGGAAGAGTCCATACCCCATTAAAAACACTCCGGAAACGGAACGGACTGGACGAGGTTTTTTGGAATACAACCAAAGAACCCAGAAAAGAACCAAACCCTCTAAGAATGCTTCGTATAATTGTGACGGGTGCCGAGAAAAGGATCCAGCATTTGGAAAAACCATGCCCCAAGGTAAGTCAGTGGGTTTTCCAACCAGTTCCGCATTGATAAAATTTCCAATGCGACCCGCTCCTAAACCAATGGGAACCAATGGCGCAATAAAATCACTTAAGCAAAAAAATCCAATTTTTTGTTGTTTTTGATATAGCCAAAGTGCAAAGAGAACACCAAGCATGCCTCCGTGAAAAGACATGCCTCCTCTCCAGATTTGAAGAATAGCATTAGGGTGTTCCTGATAAAAACTAAAATCGTAAAAAAGAACATAACCAAGTCGTCCACCTAATATGACACCGATGGCACCCCAAAAAATGACATCGGCTACTTGTTCAGGTGTAATTGGGCTGCCAGGTTGTGTGGCGCGACGGTTTCCTAACCAGAAAGCGGCCGAAAACCCGAGTAGGTACATCAGTCCATACCAATGCACGGCCACGGGACCAAGCTGCAAAGCAACAGGATCAATAGTAGGATAAGTTAACATAGTCCTTAAATTATACCTCAAAGATTGGTCTCAAACAACCGAATTACCCTTTTGCACCTTCAGGTGTATGAATGTATAAAACCACACCGGATAATTTTAATTCGTCGCTATTAGTCAATGCTGCTTTGGTACCAGGAGAGACTACACGACCGTTTAGAAAAGTAGGATTAGTAAAACTTTTTCCCAATGATTTCTGGTCTATCGCAGTCACATACCAACGTGCTCCATCGTGTTCAAAATGGCAATGCTTCCGATGGACAAATTCGACACCGGCAAGTGTTTTTGGCAACTGAATTTCAGCATCATTTTTCGAATGCGATTGACCGAGACGGTAACCAGATCGTACCGCTAATAACAATCCTCCTGTTTCCAGAAAAAGTGCTGGTTCGACATAACGTTTTATCTCTGGAATAGTTTTAAGTTCTATCGGAATTTCTACTACTGGTACTAGTGTTGCAGGTTTTGGCGCGATCTCCGGAGGAGGCGAAACCTTTTTGGGAGCAGGCGTCGGATCTTCCAAACCAATGAATTGCCGACACGAGCTACAAACATCATCGTGCTCTGAATTTTTGTACTTACAACGTGGGCAAATGCGAACATATTCAGCCATGGCTGGGTGAGTGCTCAGAAGGCCGTCCACTCTTGAGGGTATAAAATAACACCGAATGAAGCATAATGAGAAAAAGCATATTGACAAAAATACTGGCTAGAGAAAAACCCAATAGTCCGTTTTTTCTTGCGAAGAAAAAACCGATAATCACAAATAAAAAACCGTATACTCCGTAAGCATAGTTCAAAAGTGCAATAGAACAAAAACGGATTAATACGGGTCTAAGAAGCATTACTCCAGAATAAATCGCAGCGGCTAATGAAGTATACACGTAAATTTCCATTGCAGATTGATAAAACTGTGGGTATAGGTATTTAATTAAAACTGGTGAAATGGTAACAGCTCCTAAGAAATAGACTATCATAATGACAAACGAGAAAAAAATAATTTTTGAATATATTTTTGGTAAATTATCTCTTTTGATTCTTGAAATCCAAGCAAGTAAAACACCAGTGATTGGATTTAAGATTAAGCTACCCATCTTAGAAAGAAAAGAAGAAGCATAGTACACGCTAACGTTATGACTTCCTAAAATAGGGTAAATCGCAAATCGATCTAAATAAGACAAAGAAGAAGAAATCCCGGAATTAAAACCAAGTCGGATACATTTGATTTGGGTATCATGCAATAGGTGCGTAGTGTTCTTCAAAGGTTCTTGGAGCAGAACGGTATTCTGCACAGAATATCCAATACCAACTATTTCTCCAGATAACAAAACAATCGTCCAAGAAATATCAAAATTTAAAAAGATCCCAAGACCGAGCAGAATTCCAAAAAGATAAAATACATTCTGAGTTAAAATGTAAATAAACTTTAGCCGTTCACGATATTCAGTTACCAAGTATACTCGAACAGTAGAAAGTGCTGTAATAACAGTAAAAAAAGTGGTTACTTCAATGGATAAATGAAAAATAACTAAAGATAGAAAAAGTAAAATTACAGATTCAAGTACTAAGGTTCTAATGAGTATCCACTTAAAATCACCATTGATTGGAAACTTGCTATATTCTTCTCGTGTGATGAGGCGGACATTACCAATGCTTCCGCCAAACATGACAGAACAAATGTTGATTATTGCAAACAGTAGCAAAATGACTCCAAATTCGCTTGGATCATTGATTTTCCTAGAGATAATAGGGAAAGCTATCAACTGTTGGCTGGAGATCAGCAGCGCAAAAGCTAGAGTGTTGACCATCACATCGTTTAAAAAAAGTTTAATATTCACAGGACGAAGACCGTGCTTGTGTGGAAGTAGAGAAATTGTTGGCTATCTTCTTCCAATCTGCAAGGTTTTAATGGGGACATCTTAAGGTGATTTAACAAGGACATCCAAAATAAAAACTTGACTTACTTACTTTAACCTGTATGATGCGAAGATCAATTGCGAGGTGGAGCAGTCTGGCAGCTCGCCGGGCTCATAACCCGGAGGTCATAGGTTCAAATCCTGTCCTCGCTACCAATTTTTTGGAAGTATTTTAGGAGAGGTTGCTTTAGTTAGTACAGTTGTGAACTAATTGCGAGGTGGAGCAGTCTGGCAGCTCGCCGGGCTCATAACCCGGAGGTCACAGGTTCAAATCCTGTCCTCGCTACCGTTTCTTTTCTCCTAATCTCTTTTTTCCGAAGGCATTTCCTGTGATTTCCTCTTGGACCAACGTAGATCCAGAAGAGCTTGCCAAGTTTGAGGAGCTTGCCTCTCGTTGGTGGGATCCAGAAGGCGGATTTCGTCCTTTACATCAAATCAATCCCCTTCGCTTAGGTTTTATCGAAGAACGCATTCCGCTTTCTGGCAAACGGGTATTAGACGTAGGTTGCGGAGGAGGAATCCTCTCAGAAGCCATGGCGGCCAGTGGTGCTGAGGTGGTTGGAATCGACCCAGGGCACGCTCCTCTAGCGGTTGCTAAGTTGCACCTCTTGGAATCGGATCTTTCCATAGACTATCGGGAGACTTGCGCAGAAGACTTAGCAATACTCGAACCTGCCTCTTTTGACGTCGTGACTTGCCTAGAAGTGTTAGAGCATGTCCCTAACCCTGCTTCTACCATAGATGCGTGTGCTACTCTCCTCAAACCAGGGGGACATGCGTTTTTTGCAACAATCAATCGAAATGTGAAGTCTTACTTATTTGCCATTGTGGGCGCGGAATACGTCCTGAAACTTTTGCCACGTGGAACTCACGACCACGCAAAGTTCGTCCGTCCTTCTGAAATGGCGGTTTGGTTACGTGCTTCTGGCCTGTCTCTTCGGACGTTGTCTGGCATGTCCTATAATTTATTGACCCACGTTTATTCCCTCTCTCAAGACTTGAGCGTAAATTACCTCGCCCATGTCATTCGGGATGTAGTCTAAATTTGTCAGAAATCTCCAATTCCTGCATGACTCCGACGGAGCGTCGCACTTCTTCTGCATTGGCGTTGATATTTTCTTTGCGGATGTTAGGGCTGTTTTTAGTTCTTCCGGTTTTTGCCCTTTACGCAGATCAACTTAGTGGTGTCACGCCGACACTCGTGGGAGTGGCTATTGGGATGTATGGTTTCACTCAAGCCATTCTACAAATTCCTTTTGGGGTGCTGTCCGATCGCTTTGGCCGAAAACCCATCATTGGATTAGGTCTTCTGATCTTCGCTGCTGGTAGTGCTGTGGCTGCAGTCTCGACTTCCATTTACGGGGTGATCTTTGGCAGGGCTTTGCAGGGTGCGGGTGCCATTGCAGGTCCAGTCATGGCGCTGGCCTCCGATCTTACTCGGGAAGAACAACGCCCCAAAGCCATGGCCATGATCGGCATGAGCATTGGATTGTCTTTTGCTGTTGCTATTATCGCTGCTCCTACGATAGAACATTGGATCGGTGTTCCCGGAATGTTCTGGCTGATCGGTGCTTTGGCCATTACTGGCATAGGCGTACTCTTTGCGATGGTGCCCACGCCTATAAAAATGGAAACGAGAGACTCTCTTTCTTCTGAACAAAAACATGATGTGTACCAAAACAAGAACTTGCGCCAGCTCAATCTCGGGATTTTATGTCTGCACACTATCCTGACTGCTAATTGGGTAGTTCTTCCCTTAGAACTGAATGTGTATTTGCCTCGTCCAGATCATGGTTTGGTATATTTGCCCGTAGTTCTTCTTTCGATCATGGCCATGGTTCCTTTGCTTACGAGAGTACGTAAACCAAGACAGCAGATGCCTATCCTGTTGGGTTCTATTGCGCTTCTCGGATTAGCAGAAGCATTATTGATTCCTGCAACAGGCATGAATCTTTGGGCCATTGGTACTGTGTTGTTCTTGTTTTTTACGGCGTTTAACCTTTTAGAGGCACTTTTGCCTTCTTTAGTCTCTATACACGCCCCTTTAGAGGCAAAAGGGGCTGCCATGGGGATGTATTCTACTTCACAGTTTTTGGGAGCTTTTCTTGGTGGTGCGTTGGGTGGTTGGATACATGAACACGTTGGTATCTCCGGGGTATTTGTGATGGGAAGCACAGTAGCTGGTTTTTGGTTCCTGAGTGTTTTAGAATCTGAATATGTTAAGAGGAGTTGAAA
>Ga0268283_1000691_pt1 | contig 19728 bp, 21 predicted proteins | sample saktaG_13_FD_190140 | JGI IMG/M metagenome (GOLD analysis project Ga0268283, IMG submission 190140) | Saline water microbial communities from Sakinaw Lake, British Columbia, Canada - sak_2013_06_06_36m | ecosystem: Environmental > Aquatic > Non-marine Saline and Alkaline > Saline ... | reverse complement strand
TTAATAAAAGCTTGCCTTTAGCAGTGTTGGCTGGGCTCAGTATTGTGATGTTTTGGTTTTTGTTTATGTTAATAGCCAATCTTTTAACCGGTGAGTATTATAAGATTGCTCAATTTTTCTTTTATTGGGAGTTAACTTCTGAAAATTTTAGCCAAAGATCAACACAAGAGATAGCTAATTGGATTTATTCGTATGCTAATATTACTTTAATTTTTACGCTATTAATGCTTACTACTTTTGCTAGCTGGTTTAGTTATCCATTGATGCTTTTCAAAGATAATAGTTGGAGTCAGGCTATAGAAAAAGGTAATTACGCGATTGCAAGGAATCAGAAAGCAATTTACAAAATGCTGGGTTTTATATTTGTCGAAGCTCTGCTTTGTACAACAGTAACTCCATTGTTAACGCCCGTTTTATATATGCTGACATCAACGATGATGTATGTTTCCTATACGAGTTTATTTGAGGGTAGTCAATAACGCCTATCTTTGTGCAATCATATTTTGAAATGCACCAAAATAGATAATTTATATAGCGTAAAGTATCGCTATTAAGTCAAAGTTATTTATTTTAAATAAAATAAGCCAATTAAAGATTTATCATTAGCTGTGTGGTTTACGCTTAAGCAAAGTTCATGCATTGCAGTGACGCTGCCTGGTATTAATCTATGGTTTTCAAATAGCTAAAGTTTTTTTGAGGGAATATATTTGTCATTTTTAAAAAGTTGATTAACGGTTCAGGCCTGGTCTTACTAATGTTTTAAGTTTTGTAATATTTACAGTGCCGATTAACTGTTATCCTGGTGTAATAATTGCTTTTAATTTTTGTAGTCTCATGAGGCGTGCAAAAATTAAAGTGTAGTTAAAAACATCATTATTCAATGCTAAAAAATTATTGAGTCAGTTAATACATAATTAAAAGCTTAAGTACGTCAGGGTATAACATTATTTAGTACCAATGCTCAGTATATAGAATCTTGGATTCTGCCTGGGACTTTACATAAAATCATGGATTCAAAATGAGTCCAACGTACATTGAAAATATACGAAATTATGACTCCTAAATTCACACCTTTAAAAGATCACGATACGCCCATTAAAGTATTGTTTACCGGTTATCTCTGTACGGTTGGCATAGGCTATCTTTTCGCATTAATTCAAATATTGTTCACGCATGGTATGGCAGATGGCAAGTTTGGTTTGTCCGTTGATGATATTGTTTATAGCTATTACGGCAACCGCTCTGGTACGGTTCTGGAAAACCAGCTTAACGGTGCTATGAAAGCAAATGCGCCGGATCAGGAGCGCTTCAAGATTATGGAGTGGGTTAGAAATGGTGCAGACGTTGATGCATATCAAGATGACGGGATTGATAAAATCATCGAAACCCGTTGTGTGATGTGCCATAACAAGGACGCATCCGGACTACCTGATTTTAGTAGTTTTGAGGGCATAAAGCCTTATACAGCACAAGATACAGGGGCTACTTTTGCTTCATTAACACGAATATCGCATATTCATTTATTTGGTATCAGCTTTATTTTTATGTTTGTTGGTTTGATTTTTAGTTTCGCTGAAACGACAACGACACAATATAAATGTATTGCTATAGGCATGCCTTATGGGTTTCTTGTGGCAGATATCATGTCATGGTGGTTGACTAAAATTGATCCTGTTTTTGCCTGGTTGGTTATTTTTGCTGGCATGGGCATGGGAATTTCATTTATGTTTATGTGGGTGACATCAATTCTTGAAATGTGGTTGTTTAAGCCGGTATTTATAAATGGCTTTGGTTCACGTTATTTAGAGTGGCGAGATAGTCCTGAAGCTTCAGTTGCAGACCGCATATGGGTTGTTATCAAGACTCTTTCGCGACAGATTAAACCCGCAGCATTGTTTGCAAAAGAGCAATGGATAAAATATGCTTTGCCCTTTATACAAAATCTATTAAAAAAATAATGTAGTAATGGATTGGGCCACGACTGCTTTTTGCAGTCGTATCTCAATGCATATATTCTCAGAAAGTACGCAGTTCAACGCAAGAAGAACACCCATGACTGAATTGCTTTCAGCACATTCTATAAGCTCGGCATTAAATCAATCTAATAATCTTAAGCATATTTATGTAGGTTACAGTGGTGGCGTCGATTCACATGTTTTATTGCATTTATGTACGGCAATAACAGATCTTAAAGATAAAATTACTGCGGTTTATGTGCACCATGGGTTGCAACTAGAGGCTGATGCTTGGGCCAATCATTGTAAAAATACAGCAGAAAGATTGGGCGTTAATTTTATAGTATTGAATGTGAATGCATTTCCAAGTCAGGGAGAAAGTCCTGAAGAAGCCGCCAGAAATGCACGTTATAACGCTTTAAAGTCCTTAATTAATGCAGGCGATGTTTTGCTGGTTGCGCAGCATAGGGATGATCAACTGGAAACGGTATTGCTGCAACTATTTAGAGGCAGTGGTTTGCAAGGATTATCGGCGATGCCGGAGGCCATTTTATTTGGTCAGGGTCTTATGCTTAGGCCTTTGCTAAATGTTTCAAAGTCTGCCATTAATGATTATGCACAAGCACATGCGTTAAGCTGGGTTGATGATCCTAGTAATTTCAGTAACGATTATGATCGTAACTTTTTACGCAATGAAGTATTGCCTTTAATAAAAAGGCGTTGGCCGGCTTGTGATAAAACGGTTGCGCGTTCAGCCAAGCATTGTGCAGATGCGCAGGTTTTAATTTCAGAACAGGCGGAAAAATTATTTCTTGAAGCTTATAGTAGCATAGATAATACGCTGGCTATCAGTGAGTTAAAGAAACTTAAAGTCGATCAACAGGCTCTTGTTATCAGGCAATGGTTTCGAATATGTAACTTAAAAATGCCTGCGCAAGCATTTATTGAGCGGTTGCAGTCTGAGGTTATTTCTGCGAGGGAAGATGCTGATCCGATATTGTCAGGGCAGGGTTATTCAGTAAGGCGTTATCGTGATAAATTATATTGTCTTAAAATTGTTGTCCCGGAAATAATACCGCCTATTATTTGGCCTTCAGGTCAATCATCAGTCAAGTTTTCTGCGGATCAAACTTTGTGTTGTATCGCTTCATTACAGGGAATACCATTAAAGCGATGGCAGGGCTCAACTGTGACTGTTAAGCCTAGAAGTGGTGGTGAGACTATAGCTATAGCCCGACGTGCAGGTCGTCATGATTTAAAGAAACTATTTCAGGAAGCAGCAATTCCACCTTGGGAAAGACAGTTTATGCCTTTGGTTTATATCGATGACAAGTTGGCCGCTGTTGGAGATTTATGGATAAGCGCAGATTTTTATAATGATAAAACCCAAGACTGTATCAGCATTGTTATACAAAGAGAATAAGACGATAAAAAATTGTCGGGTAAATTATTATTTACCCGATTAGCAACTAACCATCCAACTTAAGTAAATGATTTGGTGGTAAAGTTAAAATTTTTGCTGATAATAGATGGTTTTATTTACGCATAGATTTTTTGAATTTACTATCTAATTTATTGTTAGCTTCTTGTGATAACTGAGTGGCCTTATTAGCAGCAGTCTCGGCAGCTTCTGCTGTTGCGGCTGCGGATGTGGCGGTAGATTGTGCTTGATTTGCATCATTTGATGCTTCTTTAACAGATTTGTCCAAGCCATTAACCTGAGACTGAAGGTGTTCAACATCAGAGTTGGTTGCGCAAGCGGTAATCAAGCTAAAAGCCAGAGTAAGCATTGATAGTTTTATTGTTTTTTTCATAGTATTTTCCAAGTGTTAGATGATTGTTTAAGTCAATATTTTATTAAATAGCTCTAGTTGAGTTATTAAACTACATAGTGCATCCTAGTAACTTAATGCCGGCTTAACAGGATTGATTTTGGAAACTAAAAGCTAATTTTTGAGAATGACGAAGGAAAATTAGACGGGTTCTGCTTGATTTAATGATTTGTTTATTAGCTTATATTCAAATTTACCCTAACTATCGATGTATTAAGTGCTAATAGTTGGCTTGCAAACTCAAATTGGTGCGAAAAATCACTCTGTCCTTGGCTATTTCGGGTTTTGCCTAAATAAAGACAATGACGACAAGCCCATTGTCGATTAAAATAGACACGATTTACTTTAGCTGCCATCAGTTTTCTTCTGAATTCCATACATTCTAAATGACAAAATATATTTTCATTACTGGCGGTGTTGTATCATCGTTAGGCAAGGGCATTGCCGCGTCGTCGCTTGCCGCTATTCTTGAGTCTCGAGGCCTGAAGGTCACTATGACCAAGCTAGATCCTTATATCAATCTCGACCCCGGCACTATGAGCCCTTTTCAGCATGGCGAGGTATTTGTTACTGAGGATGGTGCAGAAACTGATTTGGATTTAGGCCATTATGAGCGGTTTCTTAAAACCACCATGGCTAAAAAGAATAATTTCACAGCGGGTCAGGTTTATGACAGTGTTTTGCGTAGAGAGCGTAAAGGTGAATATTTAGGCGCCACCGTTCAAGTTATTCCCCATATTACTGATGAAATCAAACGTCGTGTTTATCTCAGTGCAGAAGGCATGGACGTTGCTTTAATTGAGGTGGGTGGTACTGTCGGTGATATTGAGTCATTGCCCTTTATGGAAGCTATACGGCAAATGCGTTTTGAACTTGGCATGGACAGGTCGTTATTTATCCATTTAACACTGGTGCCTTATATTCGATCTGCCGGTGAAATTAAAACCAAACCTACTCAACATTCCGTTAAAGAATTACGGGCTATCGGTATCCAACCTGATATTTTGATTTGTCGATCAGAACGTCCAATTCCGGTTGCCGAGCGCCAAAAAATTGCCCTATTTACTAATGTCGAGGAAAAAGCCGTTATTTCTGCAGTTGATGCAGATTCTATTTATCGAATTCCATTAATGCTCCATGAACAAGGTTTGGATGATATTGTCGTCAACAAGTTGAGATTGAATGCTCAGCCTGCAGACTTGTCAGAATGGACCAAAGTTATTGCGGCGCTGGAAAATCCGGTTAAGGAAGTGACTATTGCTATTGTCGGCAAGTACGTTGATCATTCTGATGCTTATAAATCACTAAACGAAGCGTTAATTCACGCGGGTATTTCTACACGAACCAAGGTGACTCTTAACTATATTGATTCTGAGCTTATTGAAGACGAGGGTGTTGCACGTCTGAAAGATGTTGATGCTATTTTGGTGCCGGGTGGTTTTGGAGAGCGTGGTGTAGAAGGCAAAATTGCGACAGTTCGCTATGCACGTGAAAATAAAATCCCTTATTTGGGTATTTGTTTAGGCATGCAGGTTGCAGTTATTGAATTCGCCCGTGATGTTGCTGGTTTGGAAGGTGCGCATAGTACAGAGTTTTTGCTTAAATCACCGCATCCGGTTATTGGCTTGATTACGGAGTGGATTGCTGAAAGTGGTCAACTGGAAACGCGTGATGAAAACTCCGATTTAGGGGGGTCAATGCGTTTAGGTGGACAGCAATGTCGTTTACAGGCCGATTCTTTGGCGTTTAATCTTTATCAAAAAGACGTGATTACGGAAAGACATCGCCATCGTTACGAGTTTAATAATAAGTATATCGACAAGTTGGAAAAGGCCGGAATGCGCTTTTCCGGTAAGTCAATAGATGGTCGCTTGGTTGAAGTGATAGAAATACCAGAGCATCCGTGGTTTTTGGCTTGTCAATTTCACCCCGAGTTTACTTCAACACCCAGAAAAGGGCATCCCTTATTTTCAGGTTTTGTCATTGCAGCATCACAATTTAAAAAGGTAACAAGTTAATGGAATTATGTGGTTTTGAAGTTGGTTTAGATCAGCCCTTTTTTTTGATTGCCGGTCCCTGTGTGATTGAAAGTGAGCAATTGGCGCTGGACACAGCAGGTTATCTTAAAGAATTAACAACAGCATTAAATATTCCGTTTATTTACAAATCATCGTTTGATAAAGCTAACCGATCGTCTCACGAAAGTTTTAGAGGTTTGGGAATAGAAAAAGGTCTGGAAATACTGGCAAAAGTTAAGCAACAAATTGGCGTTCCCGTATTAACCGATGTCCATGAAGATAGTCCGCTTGCTGAAGTGGCTAGCGTGGTTGATGTGATGCAAACCCCCGCTTTTTTGTGCAGGCAAACCAACTTTATACAACAAGTTGCCTCGCAAGGTATACCGGTTAATATAAAAAAAGGCCAGTTTCTTGCGCCTTGGGATATGGTTAATGTGGCCAATAAAGCTAAGGCGACCGGAAACCAGCAGATCATGGTTTGCGAGCGCGGTGTTTCTTTTGGGTACAATAATTTGGTTTCTGATATGCGCTCTTTAGCGGTTATGAGAGACACCGATTGTCCAGTCGTTTTTGATGCAACGCATTCAGTTCAACTTCCAGGCGGACAAGGCACCTGCTCAGGTGGGCAGCGTGAATTTGTACCCGTTTTAGCCAGAGCAGCGGTTGCTGCAGGTATAGCCGGGTTGTTTATGGAAACCCATCCTAATCCTGCCGAAGCTAAAAGTGATGGTCCTAATGCATGGCCCTTATATAGAATGCAAGAATTATTAGAAGTTTTATTAACAATCGACAGGGCTGTTAAAGCACAACCCCTGATAGAAACAACCTTATAGGAAACAAAATGGCTGCAATAATAGATATTCGTGCAAGAGAAATTTTAGATTCACGCGGCAATCCAACACTGGAAGCAGATGTTGTATTGGCTTCTGGCGTTGTAGGTAGTGCAATGGTACCTTCCGGTGCTTCAACCGGTGAGCGTGAAGCTATTGAATTGCGTGATGGTGATAAATCACGTTACTTGGGTAAAGGCGTATTGAATGCTGTTAATAACGTAAGAACCGAGATTCGTGATGCAGTTATCGGTTTGGATGTTAATGATCAGGAAGGTCTTGATAAAGTCATGATCGCTCTAGATGGTACAGAGACTAAAGCCCGTTTGGGAGCCAATGCTTTGTTGGCCGTTTCTATGGCAGCCGCGCATGCAGCGTCAAAAGAAGCTGGACAACCTTTGTATCGCCACTTGAACAAATCAGGTGAATTTATTCTACCCGTGCCGATGATGAATATTATCAACGGCGGTTCACACGCGGATAACAGCGTAGACTTGCAAGAGTTTATGATTTTGCCTGTCGGCGCACCAACTTTCCGTGAAGCAATTCGTTACGGCGCAGAAGTATTTCATAACTTAAGCAAAGTATTAAAAGCCAAAGGTTTGGCGACTACCGTCGGTGATGAAGGTGGTTTTGCCCCTAATCTTTCTTCAAATGAGGAAGCGATTAGCGTTATTTTGCAAGCCATAGAGTTGGCAGGTTACAAGCCAGGTGTTGATATCTATTTAGGCTTGGATGCAGCGGCATCAGAATATTATTCAGAGGGTATTTATGATTTGGCTTCTGAAAGCAAAACTTATAGTTCAGCACAAATGGCTGATTTCTTTGTAGATTGGGTTGATCGTTATCCCATTATCAGCATTGAAGATGGTTTTGACGAAAATGATTGGGATGGCTGGAAACTGATCACTGAGAAATTAGGTGGACGTATTCAGTTGGTTGGTGATGATTTGTTTGTGACTAACCCAAAAATTTTGCAAAAAGGCATTGACAGAAATATTGCCAATTCAATCCTGATTAAAGTCAATCAAATCGGCACCTTGACTGAAACGTTTGCAGCGATTGATATGGCTCATAAAGCGTCTTATACAGCAGTTATGTCGCATCGATCAGGCGAAACTGAAGACGTTACCATTGCAGATTTAGCAGTAGCAACAGGTACTGGTCAAATTAAAACCGGTTCATTAAGTCGTTCTGACCGTGTTGCCAAATACAACCGTTTGATGAAAATTGAAGAAGAATTGGGCAGTTTAGCTAAGTACGCAGGTCGTAGCGCATTTAAAATGCTTTAAAACTTTTAAAGCTCAAGTTTAGCGGTATAGGGTGTAAATATCTGTGCCGTTACTCTTTTAATTCTACGTTAAAATTATGAAAATTCTTCTGGCATTCATTATCTTGTTGATTGCTCTTTTACAATACCGTTTATGGCATGGCGATGGCGGTCTTGCAGAAATATCAGCACTTCAGTTGCGGCTTGATGATCTTAAGGCGCAGGTAGAAGAAAAAAAGGAACGTAATGAAACGCTTTATGCTGAAGTAGAGGACTTAAGAAAAGGGCAGGAAGCTTTGGAAGAAAGAGCTAGGGATGAACTAGGAATGATTAGGGATGGCGAGACATTTTTCCAGGTTCTTGAATAAGCATTAAGAAAGCAGACTCAAGACGCAAAGTTAAAGTTGTAAAACACTTTTAACTTTGCGTCTTTTGTTTTTGTATATCCGTAAAGCATTGTAGGTTGAACGTTTAGCCTCACTTTGGTGGGAAAAAACCTGCCTACCTTGAAATCATAACTTATGACTGATTTAATAAAATTCTGGGCTGTTGTTCCTGCTGCCGGTGTTGGCAAGCGCATGAACGCAGATCGACCCAAACAATATCTTGAACTTGCCGGAAAAACAGTAATCGAGCATACGTTGTTGCGTTTGTTAGGCGCTGAAGTTTTTGACGCCGTTGCTGTTGCAATTTCAGAAGAAGATCCTTATTGGCCTGATCTTGAAGTATCTGAAAATGAAAAGATAGTCACTGCCCCAGGTGGTAAAGAGCGCGCTGATTCGGTACTTTCGGCACTAAAATCAATACGGGCTGTCGCTTCAGATAATGATTGGGTATTAGTACACGATGCCGCCAGACCTTGTGTTACTGCTACAGATATTCACTTTCTAATTAACTCGTTGCTGAACGATGAGGTTGGCGGGATTTTAGCCTTATCTTCTCACGACACTTTAAAAAATGTTCAGGGCATCAGTATTATTGGCACCTTGGATAGGCGTCGTATTTGGCGGGCGTTAACTCCGCAGATGTTTCGTTACGGATTATTAAAAAGTGCCTTGGAAGCAGCAGAAGGTAATCCAGCCATAACCGATGAAGCCAGTGCCTTGGAATTACAAGGCTTGCAACCCAAAATCGTCGAAGGTCGTCCTGATAATATAAAAATTACCCGGCCTGAAGATTTGGCATTAGCGCAATTTTATATGGAGCAACAAAATGATTAGAGTCGGTATGGGATACGATGTGCATCGTTTCAAGGATGGTGGCGATGTTATTTTGGGTGGTGTAAAAATAGATTACGAACAAGGCTTGGAAGCCCATTCTGATGGCGATGTAGTGCTACATGCGTTATGCGATGCTTTATTAGGTGCGGCGGCCTTAGGTGATATTGGTAAACATTTTCCTGACACCGATCCTGAATTTAAAGGCGCAGACAGTCGGGTATTATTGCGGCATGTCTATAGTATCTTGCAGCATAAAGGCTATCAATTAGTTAATGCCGATGTGACTATCATTGCTCAAGCTCCAAAAATGGCACCCTATATTGTTGCGATGTGCCAAAACATTGCAGATGATTTAGCCGTGGATATTGATTGTATTAATGTAAAAGCCACCACAACAGAAAAGCTGGGCTTTGAAGGGCGTAAAGAAGGTATTGCCGTACAAGCGGTTGTCTTGATTGAAAAATAAAGCAGGTGAAAAATAAAAAAGGATTTTTTCTTTACCGCTCGAACATAGGAACGTGAGCACTTAAAAAATATGACCATCAACACACAAACTATTGAACTCCCTTGCTGGCCTTATGTTTATGGGCAACCATCTGGTTTTGGTAAACTTCGCAGTATCCCTCAAGACTTTATCGTTAAAGAGAATTTGGCTTTTGAACCGTCGGGTGAGGGTGAACATGCTTTTTTGCAAATAGAGAAGACTGGTGAAAATACCGACTACGTTGCCAGGCAGCTATCCAGGTTTGCTAATGTCAGGCAGCGTGATGTTAGTTATGCGGGATTAAAAGACCGACATGCGGTCACGACGCAATGGTTTAGTGTTTGGTTGCCCGGTAAGGCAGATCCGGACTGGTCGCAGTTTGAAACAGAAACCATGAAAGTATTACAAGCTGTTCGTCATGCGCGAAAGTTAAAACGCGGCGTCTTGTCAAGTAACAGCTTTACATTGACTCTTCGTGATTGGCGGGGCGATAAAGATAAAACTATTCAGCAATTAGAATCTATCAAAGCCAACGGCATTGCTAATTATTATGGTTCGCAACGGTTTGGAAATTGTGGTCAAAACGTCAATAAGGCAATAGCCATGTTTCTTGGTGCCAAGGTCGGGCGAGAGCAGCGTAGTTTGTATTTATCGGCGGCACGCTCTTATTTGTTTAATCAACTATTGGCTTATCGGGTTATTCATAAAAACTGGAATCAGCCTGTTGCCGGAGATACCTACCAATTTGATTTATCCCATAGTTGTTTTAAATCCGAATTGCCGGATGATGAAATTATCCGCAGACTTGAAAAAAAAGATATTCACCCGACTGGCGTGTTATGGGGCAAGGGAGATTCAGGTGTGTCATTGGAGTCATTGGCCATTGAAAAAAACATTATCGATGTCTACCCAGATATAGCTAAAGGCTTGGTTGCTTTTGCTGTTGACGTTGATCGACGTGCTTTACGCGTTAATGTGCAGGATTTATACTGGCAGTTTATTAAAAATGATGTATTGGAGCTAACGTTTACCCTTCCGGCAGGCAGTTATGCTACCTCAGTCATGCGAGAAATTATTGAAGAAGACTAACTTCATGGTTAAAGCCGCTCCTGCTCATCAGCATGATTGTATTTTTCTTCTAGTCGCAACAATACGAATAAGGCTCCTGCGCCCCCGTCTTTTGGGGATGCAGAGCAAAATGCCTGGACATTTGTGTACTGTCTCAGCCATAAGTTAAGGTTGTTTTTTAGAACGGGATGGTTATCAGCTGAGCGATAACCTTTTCCGTGAACAATATGTACACAGTGGCAACCTGATTTTACACAGTCATTTAAAAAACTCATGAGTTGTGCCTTAGCAGCATTGCTTGTTAAACCATGCAGGTCAATTTCTGCGTCTAGGTCAAAAAATCCGCGGCGTAATTTCTTTAGTACTTTGTTTTGTAAGCCGGGTGCTAAAAAGCTTATGCTGTCTTCAAGCCCGACTGTTTCAAGTCCTGTGATTGCCGATTCAAGCAAATGACTCGACTCATCAGTGCTCAGTTGCTTAGGGTAGGGTTTTGGTTTTATTTGTTTATTTAACAGTACTTTGTCGGCATTAACCGCACGAACTTTACCGATTGTTTGGCGAAATAAATCCTGATCCTCTGCTGTGAGTGTTTTTTTTGCCACGAAAGCTGATTTTATTGGTTATTATTGCTAAGATGCTTGATTTTATAGTTTATTTAGCTATATGGCGAATTGATAATGCATATTTTGTTAAGTAATGATGATGGCTACTTGGCTGAAGGCCTTAATGCATTAGCTAACGCTTTAAGAGAGCATGCAGAAATATCGGTGGTAGCACCTGATCGAAATCGCAGTGCGGCCAGCAATTCTTTAACGCTGGAAATGCCTTTACGCGCCTACGCAACTGATAATGGTTTCATTAAAGTCGATGGTACGCCCACGGATTGTGTGCATTTGGCGATAACGGGCTTGTTGGATCATGAGCCGGATATGGTTTTTGCCGGCATTAATCATGGTTCTAATTTGGGTGATGACGTTCTTTATTCAGGTACCGTAGCTGCAGCAACGGAAGGACGTTTTTTAGGATTACCTGCTATTGCCATTTCCTTAGTCGGTAGTAACCCCATTCATTTTGAAACCGCAGCTGATGTTGCCGTAACGCTATTAAAACAATTGGTCAAAAAACCTTTGCCGAAAGACACCATCCTAAATGTCAATGTGCCCGATGTTGCTTTAAAAGACTTAAAAGGCTTTAAGGCAACCCGATTGGGGCAACGGCATAAATCCGAACCGGTCATAAAAAGTAAAGACCCACGCGGGCGTATTATTTATTGGGTAGGTCCCCCAGGTGCTGAGCAAGATGCCGGTCCAGGAACTGATTTTTATGCAATTAACGAAGGCTATGTGTCAGTAACACCTTTACAAATCGATTTAACACGGTATGAGTCTATTGATGCGTTAGCGTCATGGTTGCCAATGGAAAATAATATATGACCTTAAGCTTACAAGGTATGGGCATGACCTCGCTGCGAACACGCGAGCGTATGATTAAACGATTGTCTGAGCAGGGTATTCAAAATCAAAAGGTTTTGGAAATTATGAGAGATACGCCTAGGCATATTTTTATGGATGAAGCGTTGGCTAGCCGTGCTTATGAAGATACGGCCTTGCCGATTGGCTACAATCAAACTATTTCCCAGCCTTACATAGTCGCAAAAATGACTGAGTTGTTATTGGAAGCATCAACCCAATTGGGCAATGTGCTTGAGATAGGCACAGGTTGCGGATATCAGACCGCTATTCTTGCTCAGTTAGTGGAACATGTATATTCCATTGAAAGAATTTTACCGCTACAGAGAAAAGCAAAAAGTAATTTATGGGATTTAAAGCTTAAAAATGTCAGTTATATTTTTAATGACGGTAATCTTGGCTGGCCGGAATATGCTCCCTTCGATGCTATTCTTGCTTCTGCAGCGCCTGCAGAAATACCGCCTCAATTGTTACAGCAACTAGCAATCGGTGGCGTTATGGTTATTCCTATAGGTATAAATGGCCAGCAAACATTACAACGAGTGACTCGTAAAGCAAACGGCTATGAGGTTGAAATGCTCGAGTCCGTCACTTTTGTACCTTTCTTATCAGGAAAAGAATAAGTATTTTTAACTAATCAACTACGTTTTTGATTCTCTATCTCACAGAGGCTTTTTAAGAGATATCGTTAACTATTTTTACGGTATTTAGACGCAGCATTTTTGAGTAAACATCCCATTTAAATTTAGGAGAAAACAATGAGCAATAATGTAAATTATTTAGATTATCTAGCTAAAAGTTGGGTAGTTACTTCTATACTGGGGCTTTGCCTAGCCTTATCGAGTGGTTGTTCAACTACTCAGAAGGTTGATATTAAACAAACTGAAGTTAACTGTGCCTTTCTTACAAAGGACTGTTCTTTGCTCACAATTGGAGGCAAGGAGCAGACGGGTCTGCGTTATATAAATGCCCGAGCAAAATGGACCCAATATAATAAAATCATGATTGACCCTGTAACCTATTGGGGCGGTGATGTTACAAAAATTTCTGCTACTGATCAACAAATGTTGGTTAATTATTTCTTCGAGCAACTTAAAGAACAGCTAAGTGAGAAATATGAAATCGTCACTCAGCCGGGTGTGGGTGTTATGAAGCTGGATGTGGCTTTAATTGATGCCGAAACAGCAACGCCTGTCTTGCGAAGTATTTCAATGATTATCCCACAAGCGCATATGCTCTCAAATTTAAAATATTTGGCTACTGGTACCATGCCTTTTGTTGGCGCTGCTCAAGCTGAAGCCAAATTAAGCGATTCCTCAACAGGCGCAATCTTGTTATTAGTTGTTGATAAGCAAATTGGCGGCGGTGCATTTACAAATGGATTTCAGTGGCAGTGGGGGGATGCAGAGCATGCTATTGATCACTGGTCCGAATTGGCAGCCACCAAACTATCTGATTTAACTTCCGGTAAAGTATTGCCTCAATAAGAGTCATTGAGGATCAGATTTATCCATACTTTATAGTACAAGAAAAGGACGGTTTTATATTGCCTTCTTGAAGTAAAATCCACGCTTCTCTTTTATAGGAAACTAGGAATCCCCCCTTCCTTCAGGTGGGGAGGATGTCAAAGATTCTGATTTGTGAACTGTATTGTAATTTTTTTGGTTTCTACTACACTGAAAATTTGAGTTGAGTAACTTAAATTAGCAAAAGGAAAAATCATGAATATTAAATTGAATAATTCAGAATATAAAGTAATGTCTTGTTTTTTGTTGTTGGGCGCTTTGTTGTTAAGTGCTTGTTCAACAACACAGAAAGCTAATATTACCCAGTCGGATGTAAACTGTGCTTTTCTTGGTAATGATTGTTCACTACTCACTATTGGGGGTAAAGAACAGACAGGATTACGTTACGTTAATGGGGCTGTTAGTTGGACACAATATAATAAAGTCCTGATTGATCCTGTTACTTTTTGGGGGGGCGATTCAACAAAAATATCCTCCGCTGATCAACAAATGTTGGTAAATTATTTCTCTCAACAACTTCAAGAACAACTGTCAGAAAAATTTGAAATCGTGTCACAAGCAGGCCCGGGTGTTATGAAGCTTGATGTTGCTATCACCGATGCAGAAACCGCAACCCCGGTATTACGAAGTATATCAATGATAGTGCCGCAAGCGCACATGTTAGCCAATTTGAAGTACCTTGCGACAGGATCAATGCCCTTTATCGGCGCCGCACAATCCGAAGCCAAAGTAACAGATTCTGTTTCAGGTCAAATTCTTGCAATGGCCGTTGACAAACGCATCGGTGGCGGTTCTTTTACAACCGGTTTTCAGTGGCAATGGGGCGATGCAGAAAATGCTATTAATCATTGGGCCGAATTATTGGCGACTAAACTATCTGGTTGGACATCTGGTACAGAAGTCGCACAATAAGTAAATTGTTTGTCAGGGTGCGCCTAAGCGTTCTCTGACAAATACAACTATTAGGGATGACATTTTTTAGTTTTACTTTATTATATCGGTAACTTCTTTTAAAAAAGTCCCGAATAAACTCAATTAGCCGTATGTTTGTTACTAATGATTTGAATAGCACAAACTACGATGCCTGCCCAGAGTGTGATTTATTAATCAATCATGCTCACCCAACAATCGGGGACAAAGTCCATTGCCCGCGCTGTGGCTTTTTATTGGCACGTCCGCGAAAACAAAGCATTGAACATACCTTTTCCTTGTCTATTGCCGGTCTTATTTTAATTTTTCCGGCAAATTTGTTGCCTATGATAGGCATAGAAGTCATGGGGGAAAGCACCAATGGACTTTTGTTTTCCGGTGTAATGGCTTTATTTAGCAAAACTATGTGGCCAGTCGCTATTGTCGTATTTTTGGCGAGTATTCTATTTCCTCTTGTGCATATTTTGCTGTCTTTTTTGATTAGCGGACATTTATATTTTAATCGCTCATGTCGATATTTAGCTAGCTGGATGTGCTGGATGCAGCATCTGGATGAATGGGTTATGCTGGAAGTTTATATGCTCGGCATTATTGTTGCCTGCGTTAAACTGATGGCAATGGCTGAAATTAAATTTGGTTGGGGACTTTATGCTTTTATTGCCCTGTTGATAATAACGGGCATGTTAACGAGTAAGCTGGATACCGAATTATTCTGGCATCGTATCGGGAAATTACGCAAGGAGCACTATCATGAAAGCTAATATAACGGCCTTAAAGCAAGGGCTAATGCGTTGTCATGATTGCGGATGGCTGGTAAAAATTGCTGACAAGCTTTCGCATTGCCCTCGTTGTGACAGTCAACTTCACGCCCGCTTACCTTACAGTCTGCAACGCACCTCTGCATTTTTAATCAGTGGAATGCTGTTGTATATTCCCGCTAATGTTTTCCCTATTATGACCGTTAATCAGTTTGGCGTTGGTGAACCACATACTATCGCGGGCGGCATTATTGAATTAATTGATAGCAAAATGGTGCCTATCGCTCTTTTAGTGTTGGTGGCGAGTATTCTTGTGCCACTATTTAAGCTGATAGGCTTAAGTTTGTTGTTGCTGAGTGTTCATTTTCGTTGGCAAATCAATGCACGTTTGTGGACGGTTATGTATCGTATAATAGCTTTTGTAGGGCGCTGGTCGATGCTGGATATTTTCATGATTTCCATTCTGGTTGATTTAGTTAATTTAGGGGGTGTTGCACAAATTATTGCCGGCCCTGCCGCCATCGCCTTTGCTGCTGTCGTGATATTGACCATGTTTGCCGCTAAAAACTTTGATCCACGCTTACTCTGGGATAACCAAGAAAACCAATGAATGATTTTATCGATCCTCCCTTCGAAGCAACCGATGCCGCTATCAATAAAAAAAATGAATTTCAGTTAATCTGGTTGCTACCCTTATGTGCGCTATTAGTGAGTGCTTGGTTGGTTTATAAGACAGTTTCAGAAAAAGGGCCTGTTATTACCATTACCTTTCCGAGCGCAGACGGTTTGGAAATAGATAAAACCAAAATAAAATATTTGGATGTAGAAATTGGTAAGGTGACCGATATTTCTATTAATAAAGACTTAAAATCAGTTGAAGTCACCGCCGAAATGGATAAACAAAGTGGTGAATATTTAACCAATAAGACGCAACTTTGGGTCGTTCGTCCACAAATCGGGCTGGGCGGGGTGTCTGGATTAGGTACGTTGATGTCGGGTGCTTACATCGCTATTAAACCTGAAAAAGGTGACCAGGAACGACATTTTACCGGACTCTCCGTACCACCCGTATTAGAAGCGAATGTCCAAGGAAAGAAATTTATACTTGAAACAACTAATATTGGTTCGATGGCGCCAGGGACACCGATTAGTTTTCATGGTATTACCGTAGGCGAGATACTTGATTATGAGTTGGCTCAAAACGCCGATAATATCAAATTGACGGTTTTTGTTAACGCGCCTTATGACAAGTTTATAAGAACCAATACCCGTTTTTGGATTGATAGTGGTATTGATTTATCGACCAGTGCTGATGGCGTTAAATTAAGAACCGGACCTTTAATATCCTTATTAGCTGGCGGTATTGCTTTTCGTACGTCTTCTGAAGATAAAATTACTGATTCCGTGCCTGAATACACGTCATTTCAATTGTTTGAAGATTACGATCAATCCACTCAAGTCATTTATCAAAGAACGGTTAAAGTCGTCATGTATTTTGATGAATCTGTGCGTGGTTTAAATGTCGATGCTCCGGTTTTATTAAGAGGTATTCCGGTTGGCAAAGTAACCAATATTAACTTGGAAATTGATGGAAAAACCGGAGAGATACACATTCCTGTTGTGGTGGAAGTAGAGCCGGACAGGATTATAGTGGTTAATAAACAAGCCGATTTAACAATTCAAGATAATATCGCTCATCTGATTGCTAATGGTTTGCGTGCACAATTACAAACCGGTAGCTTAGTCACAGGGCAGCTTTTTATTGCGTTAGATTTGTTTCCACAAAGCAAAATAGTGACACACAGAAATAAAACAGGTTATGCCGAATTTCCAACAATGCCGGGGTCATTAAATAAAATCATTCATTCGACTCAAGCTTTCATGGATAAAATTTCCAAACTGCCCTTGGAAGCCATGAGCACTGAAATCAATAACACCTTGGTTGCTTTACAAAGTAGTTCCAAGGCGGCAACCAAAACGTTAGACGCAACGAGCGGTACGATGGCAAATGTTGATAAAACCATGAATTCAGCGCAAAAAGTATTAAGTACCTTAGAGCCGGGATCAACGACACAATATGAACTTAACCAGTTATTAAAAGAGCTTACAGAGACCGCAAGCTCCGTTAAACAGCTCGCCGATTATCTTGAAGAGCATCCTGATTCATTAATTCGTGGTAAAAAAGAGAAGTAGCCAATATGATAACCAACGACTTAAACCGATTGATCATGTTCTGTGGCATTGGCTTGCTGACTGCTTGCGCATCGACACCCCCGACTCATTTTTATACACTGGAGGCACAGAGTCGGCATCCAGCGGTTACTAACACTACGACTGAAAAAAAACTGTTGATTGGTATTGGGCCTTTGTCTTTGCCCGCTTTGCTTGATCGCAGGCAGATCGTTAACCGTACAGAAAATAACACGATAGAAATGGCCGATTTTGATCAATGGGCTGCTCCGTTAAAAGACAATGTAATTGCCGTTTTAAGCAAAAACGTAGCAACACTTCAACCCAATATGATGGTAAGAGGCTATCCGTGGAGCGTTTATGGCAACATGGATTATCGCGTCATTATTGATATTACCCGCTTCGACACTCAGCGCGGCAAATCGGTAAATCTTGAGGCAAATTGGGCCATCATGGAAGAAAAAAACCATACCGTTATCAGTACCGGCCAAACAAAAATTGAACAGGGACTTAATGATGAAAATTACAACAGCGTGGCACAAGGACTTAGCAAGCTACTGAGTGATTTTAGCCAACAAATAGCCTTGGCACTCTTTCAGTTAACGCCCTAGCGTTGATGAAGGTAGTCGTTTAAATTTTTATGGGCGCCGCTAAAGCAGCGCCTAAATATTTCATCTACACTTTAGCTTGGCCACTAGCGTATGTTGTTTAATATGCCTGAGTTAATTGAACACAACCAAGCAGCATGGGAGGCAAGCAACCCAGTTGACAGGTTTCTAATAACTATTAAGTATGTTTTATACGAGGAGTTAATGTCATGATTGATCAATACGTCGCAGTTAATAACGCTCTTATCAAAAAGCATAAAGTGTGGTGTCAATTAATTTTAACACTGGCTTTAGGTAATGGTTTTTCGGCATGGGCGGCCAATCTACCCAATGCTGAAGGGTTGGTTCAGCAACTTGGTATTTCTCAGCAAGATCTTGTAAATTTAAATAAGGGTGATATCGTTTACTTTGATGTCTCAGAGGGTGATGAAAAAGAACTGGCAGCTGGCGCGGCAATGTATTTGCATGGTTCGCCTGCTAAGGCCGTCGCATTTATGAAGAGCAATGGTCTGCTCTCAATAGATGGAGAAGTGACGGCACAAGCGGTCATTCCAGCACAGGCAACGCTGGACGCGTTTAAAGGGTTCAAATTTAAACCAGGTAGTGAGGAAGAAGCTCGTTTTTTAGCGGCAAAGCCGGGCAGTCAATTTAATCTGTCGACGCAAGAGTTTCAGAGTCTTCAAGCAATCAATCCTGCACAGCCAGATGCGGCCTCACAAGCTTACCAAAAAATCTTGTTTCAACGTTGGCAGGCTTATCGAAAGGCCGGATTAAAAGGTATTGCGCTTTATGATCGTGGTAATGGATCGGAAGCCAATCCTGCAGAAGAGCTTCAAATTGCCGCTAAGAGCAGTAAAGTTTTGTCTCAATATTTTTCTGAATTATCCAAGGCTTGGCTTAATTATCCTGCTGTTTTGCCAGACGGTGCCGAAGAGACATTTTTTTTGCGTAATCGTCAGGTAGAAAATCGCCCTACGGCTATGCTTTTGCATCGTATTATGTTGACGACAGATGCGGGTGAATTGCTTCTTGCACGGCAATTTTATGCGGGGCATTCGTATAACTCCACTCAGCTTGTCATTGCTTGCCTGCCTTATCAAGACGGTTCTCTTGTGTTTTTTGCCAACAGAACGTTTACCGATCAAGTGGCCGGATTTGGCAGTCGCTTAAAACATTCTATTGGCGGTGAGCAAGCACGAGGAGAAATGACCAAATTACTTAAAAATATGCGTAAAGCATTTAAATAAAGACTGCTTCTATTCAGTGTTAAAAACACATCGCCGTGCAACCTTATGTCGGCGAATTCTCTGGTAAGATGGCGTTAAGTATGCGCATTTAAGGCATTAATAATGGCTTTTATACTCGAAAACGAGAGATTGTTTTTGGGGAAAATTAAATAGGCTGCTTGGGTTTTGGGTTGGAATTTTTCCCAGAAAACTTCATGACCTCCCAGTTTAAAAAAAGCTTTTGCTAATTTATAGACAGCGTGGATTATGAGTTTTGAGATCCCGTTTAGTCCGATAATTTTACCTAAGTGCTTTCTGGGCACCGGGCCAATGGTAACGGACTG
>Ga0268283_1000690_pt1 | contig 19742 bp, 19 predicted proteins | sample saktaG_13_FD_190140 | JGI IMG/M metagenome (GOLD analysis project Ga0268283, IMG submission 190140) | Saline water microbial communities from Sakinaw Lake, British Columbia, Canada - sak_2013_06_06_36m | ecosystem: Environmental > Aquatic > Non-marine Saline and Alkaline > Saline ... | reverse complement strand
ATATATGTATATGGCCGGATTACTGGCTTCATTTTTGTAGTATCGAGAGATCGCTCAAACTTAATTTCATAAATAGACTTGAGATTCTTCTTTGAGAAATATTTTTGGCCACCTAAATTGAACTTTGTGAATTCATAATCAAACCGAGAAGTTGTATACTGTCTTGTTGCCAAAAGAAGGTACAGGGCTCTGTTGGGATGTTTTTCTGTAATTGTAATGCCGTTACAATATTTGATGAATAAAGGAATATCATACCTAAATGCAACTTTATCTTGTGAACGCAAAATTGAAGGAAAAGGACTGGGATGACCTATTCCGGATGATGTTGAAGCATAATATACCAATGATGCAGCGAACCCAACTGAAGAAAATATCCAAATAGAAAAAAAAGCCATACTTATATATTTCATCAAGCCATGTTTAGTAAATTGTTTTACTACTATAGAAATTATAAACAACTCTAAAAAGGGCGCGGTATAAGTCAATAACTTTTCCGCCTCCCAAAATTTCCCTAAAAATGCAAAAATAATAATAATAGTAGTGCTTATTGCACTTAGAACGAAAACGAAAAAGTAAAGTTTATTCTTTTCAACAATGGCGGTTCGAAGTTGATTAGCGACAATATAAGTTAACGTTATAATTATAAGAAAACTGAATAATGTTCCTAAGACAATAAATTGCCGAGTTAAATAATATACAGAAAAATAAAAGCCTATTGCTATCGGGATGGGGTTTGCAAAAAGAAGCAGTGTACTTGGATTTTCTGTCATTACTTCTCTAATTATCGTAAAGTTCCCGGAAGATTTTACAATTGCTTGTATTTCAGCAATACGATTAATATACATGCAAGTAAAATCAAAACCGGTAAATGCTTGTGCATAATACATAAACCAAGCTTTACTACCTGAATTCGTATTTGTTGTATAAACTATTTGATTCCATAAAAACTTTATTATTCCATTGAAATCAATAATTGCAGTTATGAAAACAACAATTAAAAATAGAAATATCGAACTAATTAAATAATTATATTTTCTAGAAACGATTAACCGCGCAGCGACAATAACTATTCCTATCATAAGGCTGCCTTCTGGATAAACTAAAAAAGCTGCTAAAAAAAGTATGAACTCCATCCACCTCGTTTTTGAAAAAGGTAAATTAGTAGAAGGAGTCAGCATATTTTTGAGTGTAATGGCTAAGAAAGGAAACATTAATGGCAACACAGTAATATGACTAAAAACGGATGTATCAATTAAAAATTGGTACCAGAAACCAATGGATATACAAAGTGTTATGATGCATGTCAATTTAAAACTAATGGTAAAAATATTATGTAATATGTAATATATTGAAGGAAGTGTAAATGAAAGAAGTACAACTAGATATAGATATGAGAATAGAAATATATTTATTTTGCCAATAGCAAAAATTGAAGCAACTAAAACAGTACTTGGTCTTAATTTTACAGCCGCTTCACCATAGACAAGGATTGGATCCAGGTAACCTAATTCGGGAGAATGATTTAGTATTTCGGAGACCTTATATGATAATACAGATAAAATGCCTGATAAATAATCAAAATGATCCCACCAATTTCCACGAAAAACATAAAACTGAAGCTTTCCAAAAATAACTGGTAATAGCATGATTATAATACTTAAGAAAATCACGTAAAATAATGATAAGTTGAACTGAAATAATTTTCTTTTTCTTATTATGTAAAACGCAGAGATGGAAGCTAAAATAATGAAACCTATTCTGACTATAGTTACTTTAAGATCTAGTGTGACTAATCCAACATTTGCAAATATTATCGTAATTGCGAGACCTATTGGAAGGGCTAAAAAGTCATCAATATTAAGATAGCTTGTTACTGATATTCCAATAATGAAAATAGCGAGAATAAAGATTATAATGCTAATATACTCCATCACAGATAATTTTTATGAGGATCTTCAAAGACTTTGTTAGAACAATAAATTGATAATGAAAATTGATAACCGTGTATACATGATTATCATGAATTATGTAATGAACCAATATCCATTAATGCATTTTTAAATTTCGATCTTATTTTTTTTTCGTCATAATTATCTAAAGCATATTTATATGCTCTAGCACTCAACCCTGCTCTTAATTTTTGATTTGACATTAATTCATTTAACCCTTTTTTTATTGCCTCTTTCGAGTTTTCTCCAATAATATAGGCCCATTTGTGTTCAATTGCATGTTTATGCAAATAAACATCAGTTGGTGCATAAATACAAATTGGAGTTCCGCTAATCATAAATTCAGGAACCTTTGTAGGCATAGAATATTTGAGAAATTGCTTCCCTTTTTTACTGAAATCTATTGGTATTAATAAAATATCATACGAAGAAAATATTAAAGGCAACTTTTGATAATCAACTGGTGTGTTAATTTTAACAATGCCGGAAGTCAACAATTTTTTTTTGTATCTTTCATCTATATTTAGTGACTGTATGTGAATTTTCAGGTTACATCCTTCAAAAGCTAATTCTTCAGCAGCTTTTACAACCTCCAACAATGAATGATATGTGCCAATTCCGATGCGGCCTGCATATAGTATTCTGATGGGATCACCCAATTCGAATTTTTTCTTTGCAAAACTTTTCCAGTTATCTATATCAATCGTATTATGAAAAATCATGGATTCCTTTCCATAACGTTCTTTATAAGCATTTCGCATACCTTCTGAAATGGTAAACAATGCACGAGATGAGTTTAGTAGTTTAAGAAATATTTCATGAATCTGGGAATTCATCAGCTTATTAAACAAACCATTACGGTATGTGAGAATCCAGTCATCCATTATGTGTAATACTATAGGTATTCGAGTTTTTTTATGCAATTCTTCTATAAACAGGCATGTCGCTTTGCTGCTGGGTTGTGCATAAATTACATCTGGGTTAAATTCTTTCACCCATGCTAAATATTCTGGTGAAACTCTTAAAGAATAAGAAAACGAGTTGGTTTCAAAACCAAATATATTTAAAATACTTTTTATATATAGTTTAATCGTTGAAAAAAAGGTGGAAGGTTTATTTCTCTTATTATATTCATTAAATGAATTCAATTTAGCTACGATTTCGCCTGACACCCCGATATTAAAAAATATTCGATAAAAATGATTATTTTTAATTTCTGAACTTCCGAAAGAATAATATTTTAAACAAATTTGATTATTAAAACAATCATTTAATGCATAAGAAAATGTAGAATTTGCAATTGATGCCTTGTCCCAATTCTTAAAGAGGTTTGTAAGCGTTATTCCACCTCCGGAATTGAGGTGAAATGTTTCAAACAAAATTAAAACTTTCGGATCGGAAGTTCTAACCATTTATTATAATTTAAATACAATTTTCTGATATTAAATTTTGGTTGATATGGGAACGCCGCACAATATCAACTACTAAAAATTAAAGTAATAGGGCAAGATCCCTTGAGTATTGGCATAAATATTAAATGCATAAATGAAAATACTATATAATATTGCTACATTGAAATAGGTTTGTTTATTTTTGTCATTAAACGTATTCGAATAGACTATTGGAATAGCAATAATCTGCATTACTAGAAAATAGTCACTAAATCGTGAAAGCCAATCATAGCGCATTGTGATATTTTGGAATAAGAGACCAATAAACCAAATTTTCATAGATATGTCCGGTTTCTTCTCAAGTTTAAGAGAATAAAGAAAGAACATTGATTGTACCGTTAAAATTGTAACAACAGGCATATAACCATAAAAACTAAATTGTCTTATATTTTTTACATAATTAAGATAAATTATATCACCGGTAAATAGGTTTACAAAAAAGTCATCTATAGAAAATAGAGGAATCAGAAAAGTAATAATTATAATTATTGTTACTGACTTATATGGAAGATTAATGTACTTCAGAAAATATAGCGGTATAAGAAATATGGCACTTGTATGCATAAGAGACGCGAAAATGCACAATATTGAATACAGCAAAAACTTTTTCTCTTTAATATAATATATTGAAAATATAAATAATGCAACCGATACACTTTGCCTTGTTGTATTAAACGACTGGTAGTAGATATAAAGCATTAATAATAGATACAGTGAAAGTGATAGGGATGGACTTTCTCTTTTAATTGCTATAAAGTAAAGAAAAAGAATTATTACTGCTGCAACTAAATTTACAATAAAATAAGTGCCGTTATAGTATTTCACTATACTATTTAAGAAGATCCATCCAATTTCTCTGTTTTCAGATGGAGTTAGAGAAAAAACATCTCCCGATAAATTTCGTAATGAACTAATTGTTAAAGTGGAAATATTTTCAAATGATTGGATATAATATTTATAGTCGGTACCAACAGTAGAATCACGAAATATGTTTAGAAACAAAAGCAGAAAAAAGCCGACATATAAAAATTTCCCATTTTTATTTTTAAGAAAATATAGAAAAATGCAAGCTATTAGTATTGGAACCCACATGATTTATAATGAGATTTTCTGTTTGTTAAAAAACAACCAGATGAGTATGAAATTTTGTATATATTTTATTTATCATGTATTTTGGCATAAAAATAAAAGGTAAGAGTATGAATTTATTTTTATATACTAAATACTTTGTATCTGCCTGCATTTTGCTAACTGTATTTTCAATTGTAGTTTTATATTTGAAATGAGTCTGTTCGTTGAATAAAGAGAATAAAAGAATTTTTTGGTCCAAAACAAATGTAATTTTGTTTTTCAGAATAACACTTATACCATTTAAGGTTTTTCGATAGATTGACATAATATCTTTTAAGAATCTAACATTTCCGGTGTCTGATAATAGCAATGCCAAAGTTAGATCTCCACTATAAATTCTATGGACCCAAAAAGGTAATGGTAAAACATTATTTTTTCTGAAAACCATGCTGGCAGTAGGTATTGTCCATGTACTAATAATATCTTCAGTACTCAGATCCCTGTCATTTTTGAAATTGTTAAAATAGATCGGGGAATTTTCACTTTCTTCGAAAACAACAATTGCATTGTGAAAACACATGGAATAATCCGGATGAGATTCTAAAAAATCAAATTGTTTTTGCAATTTGTTAGGATCAATCCAATAATCATCACCTTCGCATAAAGCAATGTATTTACCGCGAGCAGCACTAAATACGATCTTGCCAACATCGTTGTTTCCTTTAGAATATTGATTCTCTGTTTGATATATATTCTTAAATAGACGAGGGTACTTTATCTCATATGCTTTGACGATATTTGGAGTTTTATCAGTTGAAGCATCATCATGTACAATAATTTCAAATTTGAAGTTTGTCTGCTGCATAACAAAGCCATCCAAGGCTTGGGCGATATATTTTTCCTGGTTGAAGGTAGTACAAATGACGCTGACCATTATTTTATTCAGATCTTCTTCTGTTGGTGTCATTATTTGTATATTTTTCTCAAAATTATTTTTGTGGTTTCAATTTTGTAATTCACATTGTATGAACTTAGATTTAACTTTGTAAGATTTAGCCCTGCTGAAATCGAATGAATCATGATTATGTTTTTAGTTATCAGAGTGCCAATGACTAAAGTGTGAATCATGGTGCAAAAATTTAAGTACTCTTGAGTTTTGATGCCCCATGATAAATATAGTTAAGCTTCGTTTTATTGATAATTTCTCCTGTTTTAAAGGCCACTATGTCACCATTGATGGCATTGATTAATCCATAAACAAACTCATTTAGCGGGTGTAAGAATGATTTATACAGGTATCCTATTAACCTAGTGTTGTGACATGTTAATTATGAAACATAATAATTCGATAGTTTTTTATCCGCTTTATATCGGGTAAAACTCCAATTAATTTTTCTTTTTGCTGCATTATTTCCTGCACACCAAACTGCAACTTGCCTTTCAAGTTCAAGCCCATCACCGATGTTTCTATTCAAGCATTCATGATCCAATAAATTGATCTCTATTTCAGCCATGTTTAACCAGCTTGCATGTTTCGGAGTGTAAATAAATTTGATCTTCTTCAATAACCTCTGACATTCTTGTGGAGAGAAGGCCTCATAGAATGATTGTTTGAAATGCGTATTTAGGTTGTCAAGAACCATCAGGACTTTTTTCGCACTCTTATATCGTTTATCGACCAACCATTTCATGAATTGGGCAAAATCTTTCCGGGTTCTTTGATCGGTTACTCTGATATGATGCCTTCCTGCCTTTGGTTCAACTGCAACGAAAATATTACATGTTCCCTTACGGCGGTATTCGTAATCATATTTCTGAACGTGGCCAGGTTTCATAGGGATCGGGGGCCTGGAATCTTCCAATAACTGTTTGCTCTTCTCATCGAAGCAAACAACCGGCAGAGCCGGGTTATAGGGCTTATTGTACAAACTCAACAGACGATACATTCTTTTTCTATATTCTTTGGTGATTTCAGTAATGCACCACATCTTTTTTAACCAAGGCTTACATTCGTTTTTTTTAGCAACAACCGGATCGATTCCCGATTGATCATCAAACCTTTTTGATTTAATGTTTCCTCAAGTAGCCGTATTGTCCATCGGGATCTGCCGTCAGGAGCTTGTGAGCATGCCATCGCAATGATGTCTGCATTGTCCGTTTCGTCATACTTCTTAGGTTGTCCCGTCCGTGGTTCATCTTTAATGGCTTCTTCTACACCTGATTCTAAATACCTGGTTTTGACTCTCCAGATGGTAATCCGGCTAACATTATAGAACTCTGTTATTTCGTCGTGTTTCTTACCTTTGTCAAGCGCCAGTAACACATAAGCTCGCTCAAATTCTCGGGAATTACGATTACCGGTCTTTGTCAAATTAATAAGAAACTCACGATCTTTGGATTTTAATTTAAATAACTCTTTTGTCATCGCTTTGCGGTTTTAATACCACAAAGATAATGTTTCTAAACTATTTTGTCAAGACACTAGCTTTTGAGATGTTTTTTTTTATCAGTGGATCTCCCGAAAATCGGTCGTCTGAATAACTTTCAACCAGTAATTTCTCTATTTTAGTGATTTGCGAATCATTTGTTATAGCATGAAGCTGATAAGGATAAAAAGTATTCGTACCGACTGCTATAAAATCATGTGCTGACATCACTTTAATAACCCGGAACTCAATGAATCTGAATCCCTCATTTTCTAATGTGTGTATTAATTGAATATCTGAGGATTCAACAGAACACTGCAGGTAATAAGGGTTATATTCTTTAATGATAGATTCCTTCTGCTGAATGAATTCCCACCCAATCATTGATATCTTTAAGCTAGAATATATTTTTCTTAAATAATGCTGATTCAATTTCGAGTTTATTGAGCTTCATTTTACATCAGTATGATTATCGGACAATTTAGTGGAATAGCAACTCCTATTCACTATCAATTGTTTCCATCATTAATTTCGCGTAAGCAAGAAATCGTTGCTTGATTTTTAATACATGTTGTTTTAAATTTTCGGAATTGCCAATACCTGTTCCTTATATCTGTAGAAAACAGTTGTATTATCTTTTATGTTCTTGTCAACAACCATTCCCGCCTGGATAAGATTATTATTGCCAATACTCACATGTGGGAGAACAGTTGATCTGATTCCAAAAAAATTGTTATCTCCAATGTTGATTCTTCCGGAAACGCCTGCTGTCGAAAAAAAATTACCATTACCTATGATGCAATCATGACTTATAACACTGTAAGAGGTAATCATATTAAAATCTCCTAATACAGCATTAGGACCTATAATGCAAAAAGGATAGATGATATTTCCATTGCCTAATTGAACAGTGTCTGGAATAATAACCGAGGTATGTATAAAACTTGCCATTCGAACATTTTTCTTCAACAACAATTCAATCATCTTGTTTCTGAATACGATATCTGATATACCAAGTAAGACTTCTTCATTTTCAGATGGGATATATGTATCGATGTCGCATAGCACCTGAGCTTTCAATTTATATTTTGCCCAATATGTTTCAATATTGTATTTGTAATCGATGTATCCTAATAAATTGATCCTGTTATCAAAATCAATTTTAGAATTATGGTCATCAATATAGGATGTCAGTTCTGCTGCTACTGCACCCGATCCAAGAATAACTATATTTTTCATTTAAACACAATCCTGAAATTGTAATTCATCATATAAGAAGCTCACACCGTGACCGGAATGAATGATTATCCGGTCACCTTTTAATTTATTATTTAACAATGTAAGTGATTCCAACAACTTAATTTTACTTCCCCCCGGCAATTTTGTCACGGTTTTGATGTTTTTAATAATTGTATCTCCAGTGAACAAATTCTTTTCAATCAGGATGCAAACACTTGCATTAGTATGTCCCTGGGTGGCAATGATTTCCACCTGAATACCATTCCATGTAATTAGGCTATTCTTATCCTCAAGTAGAACATCTGCCTTATAGGTTTCAAATCCAACCTTGTTAAAAATTACCGACATGTTTTTCTTTTTGTCAACGATTTTACCCGCACAATCACTGGAACAGACAATCTGTGGATTATAAAGTTCTTTTATCTTGTTGACTCCCCAAATATGATCAAAGTGCTCGTGTGTCAGGATGATAAATTTCGGGTCAAGATTATGTTTTTCGATGAAATGAATCAAATCGGCCGAATCTTCCGTCCCGGGATCTATGATGATACAGGATGCATCCCGGTCATTATATACCAAAAAACTATTAGAATCAACAGGCTTGTTGGGAATTTGTTCAACAAAAATGGTCATTGATTAACCTGTTATGTTGATCGTTCTTCCTCCGTCGACAGTGAGCTGTTGGCCTGTGATCCAACGAGCCTTTTCAGAAAGGAGGAAGTCAACCACTTCATAAATATCTTTTGTATTCCCTAATCCCAACGGATATGTAGCTTCCAATCTATTAACAGTGTCAGCGTCTTCAAAAATAGATTCAGTCATCTCAGTCCTTACCGCCCCGGGAAGAATGGAGTTAATTCGAACTTTCGGGGCCAGTTCAACTGCAAGACTGCGCATCAACCCATCCAAACCTGCTTTTGAAGCGCCATAAATACTGAATGCTTTTGCACCAAAATTACTGATATTGCTGCTTATCAAAACAACACTGCTAAGAGCACTGTTGTTGATTTTGCGGTTAACTAATGCTTTTATGACCAGTGCGGCTGAAATTAGGTTTGTTGAAAAAGTCCTATTGATAATTTCTATCGTAACCATTTTTAATGGAATCATTTTCATGAAACCAGCACAATGGACAAATTGACTTATTTCAATATTTTTTTCTTTAATGAATGTTGAAAGTTCTTCTTCCAATCCATCAACGTTTTCTAAATCCTTATTAAAGATATGGTGCTCATAATGAATTGAACATTTTTCTTTGGTTTCAAGCAGTCGCTCAGTATTTCTGCCATTTAGCACGACATTATAATTTGCCGACAGCCCTATTGCAATCATTCTGCCAATGCCAGAAGATGCACCTGTCACCAACACAAATTTCTTTTTTTCATCCATAAAATAATTTATTGGGCTGTAAATCCTCCATCCACGTTTAATATAGTACCAGTAACCCATTTGGCGGCATCTGATAGAAGGTATGCAATTGAATATGCAACATCCTCAGGTTCTCCAATTCCAAGTGGATGCAGTCTATTGATTGTTTCAGCGTAATTTTCATCAAACATTCCTGACGCTTTATCCAACATATTTGTCATTACAAAGCCAGGCGCAACACAATTTACACGAATTCCTTTACCGGCTAACTCAATTGATAATGATTTGGTAATTCCATGTAAGGCTGACTTGCTCATTGCATAACCGACATTGGCTGCAGAGCCTACAAGACCATACACAGAAGAAATGAACACTATTGACCCCTTTTCTCCAACGTACACATTCCTGTTTGTGAATGCTTTTGCCAATTCAATGGCAGCATATGAATTAAGGGAGTATATTTCAAGGCATTTTTCTTCAGTAACTGATTTCAAAGGAGCGATGTAAGATTTCCCTGCAATATGGACAAACCCATTTAATTTCCCAAAATTCGCGACTGCATTGATAATTTTATCTTTAATTGAGGGGGCATCAGTCAAATCGATTTGTAAAGGTATTGACTCAGATTCACATTGCATTAAGGTTGAGGTCAATCCATCCTGATTTTTATCAACAAGAATTAGGCGTGCACCAAGCTTCGATAATACAATACATGTTGTTCGCCCAATTCCTGAAGCAGCACCCGTAACTAAAATATTCTTGTCCAACAGGCTAAAAGGATTATTTTTATCTATCATTTCATTTTGCTTAATATCATTTCTTTTAATCCTGCGATTGTTTTTGAATCATTTATCTCAGCAGCGGATAATGTTACATTATAGGTCTCTCCTGCTAAAGCAATAATGGATAAAATAGTCAGAGAATCCCAGCACCTAAATGAAGATAGTTGATCATTCATGTTTACATCATCAACTTCTAATATTTCCGCAATATTTATATTAAAGTTTTCCATCTGTATTTTTTGATAATTAATACTCAATAATTGTATTGAAGGATAATTGTTCTATGCGCATTAAGACTGATGCCCAGGTGAGTCCGACTCCAAAACCGGCCAGGCAGATCAAAAAACTTTCTTTTGTCAGTTTTTCACCAAGATTGAAGGTAATAGCAGTTGGGACGGTAACTCCGCTTGCATTGCCGAAATTTTCAACAATGTTGCTGGGCATTTTCTCCCTGGGGATTTCCAGTTTATCTGCAAGTTTGTTTAACATGAACTTATTGGGTTGATGAAACATAAAATAATCAACTGCTTGTTTCTCAACTCCGGCCCTGATAAGTAATTCTTCAATCATTGGCGGAACTTCTCGTTGTACGAAGTTGAATACGTCATCCCCCTTCATTACAAGATTGTCCAGCGAACGGAAGTTTCCAGCAGCATCTTCTATCATTTCTGCGGTTATTCGTGTTGAGGGAGTCTTAAACCCCCCAGCAGGAATGATCAAAGCATCAAAAGCAGTTCCATCCATTTTGATATTGGCATAAATGGTGTTTGGCTCTTTCGATTTTTCCACTATGGTAACAGATGCCCCGTCTCCGATCAGCGGGTTGCTGTTTCGGTCCCTTTTTGAAACTTTCTGGCTAAGCAGATCAGCATTGAGCAATACAACTTTGTTTATTTCATCCTGTTCCAGAAGCATGAAGGCCTGAAAAAGACCAACCTCAAACCCGGCGCAGCCCTGATTGATATCCATGCAGATCATATCTTGCTTAAGACCTAATTTGCCCTGGATAAAGTTGCTGGTTGGAGGCATAAAGTACTCAGGCGATTGGGTGACCAGGATCAATGCATCAATTCCATCTTTTACCAGAAGACCATTTGTGACAAGATAATTGAGTCCATGAATACATAAATCAGATATTGTGACTCCATCCTCTACAATCCTATGCATATTATAGCCCATGGCCATTTTAAGTTTGAGTGACTTGGCCGCAGAGAAATTATAATTCTCCATTTCATCCTCAAATTTTATTTCTTTTGCCGGCAAGATTGTCAGGATGCCAGAAATTTTCTTATCATGAAATGTCAAATTCATGGTTGTACCCCGTTTTTTGATAATAGATATAAAATAGAATCAATATTCGTGAAATTTTCAGGAAGTATATCCATCCCATCTATTGAGATATTAAATTCATTATCCAAGGCAGTTACCAGATTTACCACATCAAAACTGTCGAGCATTCCTTGTTCTATGAAATTAATATTTTCATTGACTTCAAAATCAGGTATGATTTCCTTTAATATTTTTATTACTTTTTCTCTCATATTACTTAATTTGATCAAACTTTTTAATCAATAAAATGCCGTCTCGTAATCGAAGAAAATTTATATCATTCTCGGTAAAATAGAGTCCATTTACTTTGTATTTTTCCATTAAATAATCCTTGATATCATTTTCCGCTATTGATGCTTGAAATATTTTAATATTATTGAAAAATGCGCCGTGATATGGCAAAGAAACACCACGAATCAATCTAAATATTTCATTTGTAGATTTATCTATAGAAATCCTGCAATCTTCTTTTCGTAATCGCCCATAATAACTACCTTTCAGATGTGATTGTTTTATTGGAATAAATGCATGATTCTGAATAAGTTTTATTGAATCAACTACAATATGCTTGTAAATCTCAAGAAAATATTGCTGAACCTCTGCAACATACACTTTTGAATCAATTGGAACTTTTTCTTGGATAATAATACCACCAGTGTCAGCATTCTCATCAATAAAGTGAACCGTTATGCCGGTTTCCGAATCACCATTAATAATTGGCCAGTGTTGTGGTGACATACCTCTATAATTAGGAAGAAGAGAGGGGTGTAAATTTATACAACCTAATTTTGGTATATTAATTATTTCAAGTGGCAATAATTTTTTAAAATGAGCTATTACAATGAGATCAGGATTCAATGATCTTAAATATTTAATAAACTCAGAATCTTTAAAACTGGCAACTTGTATAAACTCTAGATTATTTTTTTCTGCTTTATTCTTTAACCGTATATGGATATTATTATTATACAAGGGGGTTGCAACAAGCACAATATGAAATTTTTCATTTAGTAATGATTGCAAAACAACGGAACTAAAGGAGTCTTCTCCCAAAAACACTATTTTCATAAGATCGCATTGACTTTATTATTCAAATTCAGACGATCAATTTTTCCGTTTATATTTCTAGGTAACTCTTCCATTTTGTTAAAGACAGTCGGTATCATGTATTTTGGAAATACTTCGCTAATGGATTTTTTTAATTTCGCAATTGAAAGATCATTTTTTGTCTCGTAAAACAAAGTTATCTCTTTTTTGTTAAAATTATACACCACGCATCCATTTGCAACCAACTTTAGCGTATTGATTATGACATGTTCAATTTCGCACAATTCAATTCGATACCCCAGGTGTTTCACTAAACTGTCCTTCCTTCCCCTGAAAATAATTTCATTCATTTCGTTTTTATAAACTATATCCCCTGTACGATAAATAATTTCCGGATAGGAGGGATTGAGTGGGTTTTGGACAAAAGCGGCAGCTGTCTTTTCCGGATTATTATAGTATCCCATTGCAAGTGAAGTGCCTCGAACACATAATTCACCCTCTTCATTGATGCCTGAGATTTCATTTTTGTCGTTTAAAATTAGCACGTCTGTATTACAGCAGGGGAACCCAATGGGAATTGGCTCATTATCTTTTAGCTCCCTTTCAACGATGAAATAGGTACAATCCAAAGTTATTTCTATGGGACCATAGAGGTTCACAAATTTCACGAGTGGCAAATGTTTCTTCCAATAATTGAACTGTTTGGTTGGGAAGACTTCACCGGCAAACCAAACAGTTTTTAAATCAGTTAAATTTAATGAATTAAATAGGTTCATGTTTGCTATGTTGACCATAATGGTCGGAACCCAGAAGATAAATGTAATTTTTTTCTGCTTCATGATTTCGAGGATCTTGGCAGGAAAAGCGGCAAGTGAATCAGGTAACAGCACAATTGTACTTCCTTTGGCCATCAACATGCACAATTCAAAACTGTAAATGTCAAAAACCGAGGGAGAAAGTGAACCAACAATTTCATTATTTCCAATTTTAAGAGTTTCTATGGCCCATTCGGTAAAATCAATGAAACTTTTATGATTTAGTACAACACCTTTTGGGGTGCCGGTTGACCCGGAGGTGTTGATAATGCACAAAGGATCTAAATCTATGATAGTGGCAAGCCTCATATCAATAAAATCCGTTGTTAAAGGCTGTGTAAAATCAAATTTATCAATTATTATCAATGGTAATTGTGCATCGATATCAAGCAGAAAAGCGGATAGATCTGCATTTGTAATAACGACTTCAGGTTTTATCAGATCCAAAATATTTCCAATCCTGGTAGCAGGCGTTTTTATATCAAGGTTCATATATGCATTGCCGCTGTATGTAATGGCGATATCTGCAATAATGCTGTCAATGGTTTTTGGCAGGAAAACGGCAATGGGTTTATTTATAAAATTTAATGTGATCAATTCTGAAGCCAGCAATTTCGATTTGTAGCGCAAATCATCGAATGTGATGGTTAGATCACCTTCAATTACAGCGATTTTATCAGCATTAGCGATTGCAGTTTTTTCAAAATATTCTATGATGTTGATCTGCATGGTACTAAGAAAATTACTGGTCAAGCATTTTTAATTATTGAAACTATCTTTTCAATTGATTCATCCTCCAGCCCAGGATAAATAGGCAGACATATAACTTGTTCTGCAACTTTTGTTGCTATGGGTAAATTATCAAACCTTGATGACGGTAGAGCCCTATAAGTAGGAAATTGGCTAATCAATGGATAGAAATATCGTCTTCCAAATACATTATTAAGTTTAAGAAATTCATACAGTTCGTCCCTGGTTTTTCCAAATTTCTGATTATCCACCAAGATAGGGAAATATGAATAAGCATGAACGACGCCTTCGATATCATTCATAAAATCAATACCATTGATTCCTTTCAACAGTTCTCGATAAATTGTCGCAATTTGCTTACGATCGGCAATAGACTTATTTACATACTTTAATTGTAATAAACCATAGGCGGATTGTATTTCATTCATTTTTGCATTGATCCCTGGTGCTATAACTGTCGTCTCATCAGCAAATCCAAAATTTTTAAGATAATCTATCCTTTTTTTTGTTTGTTCATCCGGACTAATTATGGCACCTCCCTCAATGGTGTTAAAAACTTTTGTGGCATGAAAGCTCAATATGGATAAATCACCATAATTTAAAATGGAATTACCATTGAGTTTTACACCAAAAGCATGTGCAGCATCAAAAATTAATTTCAGGCCATAAGTATCTGCAATTTGTTGGAAGCGTTCCACATTACATGGGTTACCATACACATGGACAGGCATGATAGCTGTTGTTTGTGGTGTGATAGCTGCTTCAACTTTTTCCGGGTCTAAATTAAAATATTGAGGCTCAACATCTGCAAAAACAGGTTTTATATTGTTCCACCAAAGTGAATGGGTTGTTGCAACAAAACTAAAAGGTGTTGTAATCACTTCACCATTTATTCGCAAAGCTTGTAGAGCTGTCATTAGGGCTAAGGTTCCATTGGAAAAAAGAGAAATATATTTAACTCCTAGATAATCAGCTAATTTCTCTTCAAACTGTTTGTGAAATGGCCCATTATTGGTTAGTATCTTATTGTCCCAAATTTGCTTTAACAATTCAATAAATTCTTCCAGCGGGGGTAAAGCTGGTTGAGTAACAAAAATTGGTTTATTTTGTTTCTCTGTCATTCTTAATTTGTGTTAAAAATTTTTCAATTACTATTTCCTTTATATATAGATAATCTTTAAAATGAAATCCTTCGCACAAGGCTATTGTTAATGTTGCACCGGTAATTAATTGAATAAATAACACCGGTAAGGGAGGAAGGGAAAAAAAATATCCTTCAGCAAAAACAATAGTACTCATTATTATGGCAAGCAAAAAAGAGGGTAAAATATCTTTTATTTGTTCTATAAAGGAATATCCGATTAACCTACCTGACCAGTAACTATTGAGATAATAGGCAACTAGCGTAAGTGACATCAAGCCCAGAAGCATAGATTTTATACCCCAAATAACACCTATTACTATTATTGGAATGGCCAAAGTTTTCTTGATTATTTCAAGACGAAGAAAAAGATCACTTCTTCCTCTTACCTGTAACATATTTAGATTAAGCGCATGCAGTGGATAAAACATACCTATAAAACACAACATCTGTAAATAAATTACACAGGGTTCCCATTTTTCACCGATCAGGGTCAGAATCATAGGCCGTGCAATGGCGGCCATACCCAGCATTAAAATAAAGGTAATAAGCATTGTGCTCCTGATTATTTTTTTATACGCCTCCTTTAATTTAGGAATGTCTTCCTGTATGGTTAGCAGAACAGGATAGCTTACACGTCCGATAATTGTTTGAAGATTGGAAGAAGGAAGTGACTGAAATTGATCTGCACGCGTATAATAACCTAATTCCACAGCAGTATAATATTTGCCAATAACAAGATAATATACATTTCTATAAGTTGTATCTATTAAACCACTCAGAAGTAATCTACCACCAAAAGAAAATAATTCTTTAAAAGAGGTTGTGCTGAAGCACCATATTGGTTTCCAATTACTCCAGAACCAAAGAAGTAATGAGGTAATCGTATATCTTATAAGTGCTGATGCAACTAAGCTCCAAACGCCACATCCCGTATAGGCCATATAAATGCTGATAATACCGGAAATAATAGATGAGATTACGGAAATTTTAGCTTGTAATTTAAAGTTGATTCTTTTTGCTAAAAGTGCACTCTGGACTATTGTAAAAGAATTAATTACCAATCCTAATCCAATCACTCTAATTATTCCCTTGAGAATGGGTTCATTAAAAAACTTACCTATTGACTCAGCACATGTAAATAGTATAAAATAGAAAGCACAACCAACAACAATATTAAAGTAAAAAACTGTAGAATAATCTTTTTGTGTGCAGTTTTGCTTTCTAATAAGTGCTTGGCTGAACCCACTATCAATGAATGATTGTGAGATAGCAATGAAAATTGAAAACATTCCGATTAACCCAAATTCCTTTGGACTTAATATACGGGCGAGAATAATACCTACAATAAACGAAATTCCCAAGTTCGCAAAATTGTCTATAAAACTCCACGTAAGACCTGATATGGTTTTTTGTTTAAGCGACATTGAAATTTCGAATCAATAAGGAGTATTTTATTTGTAGTCTGCCCATTACAGGTCTTATAACCCCCTTACTGGTAATCTAAGGGGTAGCCTCTTCTTTTTCATTTAAAGATTCATCCAATACCATTCCACGGCCAGTTTCAGTCCATTTTTAAAGTTAACCTGTGGCTTATATCCCAGAATTTTTCCTGCTTTTTCAATGGAAGCCAGTGAATGCGGAATGTCTCCTTTACGATCGGGCCCATATTTGATTTCAACATCACCAACTGCCTGGTCGTATGTCGCCAGGTATTGTTTGAGGTATTTCACCATCATGTTCAGGTCGTTGCGTTCTCCAACAGCAGTGTTGAAGACCTGTCCGACTGCTTCAGGACTGGCGGATATGGCAGCAAGGTGGTTCATCTGTATAACGTTATCGATATAAGTAAAATCACGTGAGTGTGATCCATCGCCATGGATTATTGGTGACTCATGTGTCATCAGCATCATCGTAAATTTCGGAATTACAGCGGCATATGCCCCATTGGGGTCCTGACGCCGGCCATAAACATTAAAGTAACGCAAGCCAATGGTATCGAGTCCATAATTTAATCGAAACACATGCGCATAAAGTTCATTTACGTATTTTGTAACAGCATAAGGGGACAATGGTTTACCTAGTATCTCCTCTACTTTCGGAATATTCTCAGAATCTCCGTAGGTTGATGAACTGGCAGCATAAATGAATCGTTTTACTTTCGCATCACGGGCTGCCACCAGCATGTTCAGAAATCCGTCTATATTATTTGCATTGGTGTTAATTGGATCATTGATTGACCTTGGGACAGATCCAAGTGCAGCTTCATGGAGAATGATGTCTACACCATCAGCGGCTTTCACACAATCCTTTAGATTCCGGATATCTCCATGAACTAACCTGAATTTACGATCGTTTGAAAATCCGGATAGATTTTCCATCCTGCCTGTTGAGAAGTTGTCAAGGCAGATTACTTCATTATCATAATTCAACAAGTCTTCACAAAGGTTTGATCCAATAAACCCCGCCCCGCCGGTCACCAGGACGCGTTTTGATCTGATTTTTCGATAATCGTATAATGATTCCATGTGTGATTTTTGTTAAAGCCTTGCAGTTACACTGTTCCGCGACCAGAAGGACTTTATGTCATATACAATGATATCTTCCCTGAAATTCTCGGGCCTGATTGTGCTGAACTTATCATGTGCCACTGCAAGAATCACCGCATTATAATTGACATTTATCGCTGAGGGGTCCATTTCACCAATTGGTTCCAGTCCATATTCGTGCCTTACTTCCACAACATTAACCCATGGATCATAGACATCCACTTTGCAACCAAAACTAGTCAGTTCATGAATTACATCAATGACTTTGGAATTGCGAATATCTGGGCAGTTCTCCTTGAATGTAATTCCAAGAACCAATACACGACTTTTGTTTACCGGAATATCCTTTTTTATCATCAACTTTACTATTTGCCCTGCGATCCATGCTCCCATGGTATCGTTCATTCTTCTGCCTGCGAGGATAATTTCAGGATGGTACCCTACTTCCTGTGCTTTTTGTGCGAGGTAGTATGGATCAACCCCAATGCAATGGCCTCCTACCAATCCGGGTTTAAAGTTTAAGAAGTTCCATTTGGTACATGCCGCCTCGAGCACATCCTGTGTATCAATTCCCAAATGTGAGCATATCCGTGCAAGCTCATTTACAAAAGCAATATTGATATCACGTTGAGAATTTTCAATCACTTTTGCGGCTTCAGCTACTTTGATGGAGGGGGCTTTGTGCGTGCCCGCCATGATTACTTTTTTATATAATTGATCAACCAATTCGGCAACTTCTGGAGTTGACCCGGAGGTAACTTTTTTAATATTGGTTACAGAATGTTCTTTGTCGCCAGGATTGATTCGTTCAGGAGAGTATCCAACGAAGAAACCAATATTGCATTTCAGTTCGCTCGACATTTCGATTATTGGAACACAATCATCTTCAGTTGCCCCTGGGTAAACAGTGGATTCATAGATCACGATGTCGCCCGGATCAAGCGCCATCCCCACAGTTTCGGAGGCCTTGATCATCGGGGTCATATCGGGGCGGTTATTTTTATCAACCGGGGTGGGAACCGTGACGATAAACACATTGCATGACCTAAGATGATCTGGATTGCTGGTTACTGATAAACCTTGTAAAGAAGATGTCGCATGTTGTGCTAAAACCGGGATAAGGACACTTGCCAGTTTTTCATCTTCAACTTCAAGGGTTGAATCGTGGCCGGCATTAAGCTCTTTGATGCGATCTTCCTTGATATCGAAACCAACAACGGGTAAGTGTTTTGCAAATTCCACTGCAAGGGGAAGCCCCACATATCCCAGTCCGATTATAGCAATGACGGGTTTCTTGTTCTGGAGGGGTGTTGATTGAATCATAGTAGTTTTGTGTTAAACATGGTCATTATCCTTTCCCCCATACCATCTTATCTACAATTTTAGTAAAACTCTGAATGATCTTTACCACCTTCACTGATACATTGGTGTCGGCATAATCGGGGATGGAAGCAAGAGGTTCGTTGTTTTCTTTCATGGCAACGGCCAGTTCAATGGCCTGTTCAATATCATTGCCGTTAATGCCTCCGATCACAACAGTGCCTTTGTCGAGGACCTCGGGACGCTCGGTGGAGGTGCGAAGCAGCATGCCGGGAAAGCCCAGCATCGCGCTCTCTTCCGACAAGGTGCCGCTGTCGGACAATACACAAAATGCGTTCATCTGCAGTTTGTTGTAGTCGAGAAAGCCAAAGGGTTTCAGATTTTGGACCAGCGGATGGAAGGTGAAATTGCGTTTTTCAATATACTTCATACTTCGCGGATGGGTCGAGTATATCACAGGAATGCTGTATCGTTCGGCGATGGTGTTGATGGCGGTCATCAGTCT
>Ga0268283_1000689_pt1 | contig 19754 bp, 20 predicted proteins | sample saktaG_13_FD_190140 | JGI IMG/M metagenome (GOLD analysis project Ga0268283, IMG submission 190140) | Saline water microbial communities from Sakinaw Lake, British Columbia, Canada - sak_2013_06_06_36m | ecosystem: Environmental > Aquatic > Non-marine Saline and Alkaline > Saline ... | reverse complement strand
AGTTATTTTATCTGAAACTCATCCTGCAATTCTTAAACAAAAAGCACTAAAAATTGCCCCCCATGTCATTGATAGCTTATTGCTACTCAGCGGAATCACTCTTATTTTCCAAGGGGGATGGTTTTCGATGGAATATGGCTGGATTTTTGCCAAAATATTAGCGTTAGTTGGCTATATCGGTTTGGGGATTATTGTTATGCGTAACCATGGAACCACAAGATGGCTTGCTTTTGCAGGGGCGATGGCTTGTTTTGTTTATATTGGTGTTGTCGCTGTCACCAAGGATGCATTTTTCTTTTTTTAAACGAAAACAAAACCGTTATAAAATAAAATCAGTTTCATGAATTTTTATATCAATCCATCGAAGCACATCTTTAGCTCTATTTAAAGAAACTCCGTCAAACTCAAGACGCTGATAGTTTGTAACAATATTCCATCGAGATAACTGGCTTTTTAATTGCCTTTTCTCATTAAAGGTAAAGTGATAGCGCTGTATTATCTGATCAAATAGACTGGACTCGGGCCTAATTTTGAATGCACTGCCAGCAAAAGCACGTACTAGCAACAACTCAACAATAGGAATATGCTTCTCTATTAATAAACATACCTGCTTTGCTAGAATATTTTCAGCGGGAGATGATTTATTGTCTGAAATAACTTTCAGACAATAAATGTATTCACTTGAAGCAAAACGAACCGCTGTTTCATAAAAAGCTGACGCTTCCATATCACAAAGACACGACTGATCATAAGTTATCTGGGGCTTTGATAATGTAGAAATACTGTCAGTAGCGCAAGACAAGGTAGAAATTAAAGATGGATAATAGCTGCGCTGACTATCATTATCGGTAATTTTATCAATTAGGAATAGACATCCCAAAGGATGATTTTTATGACTGGCTATTCCAATATTAAGCATTAATAAAGGCTCACCTGAAGCAAATAATGCTTGTGTATAAGCAACGCCTGCAGCCATAGCGCTTTTACCAAGCCCAGTGACAGTCAAGCAGATATCCTCACTCAAATAAACAGCAAATTGCTGAACCGTGACATCTTTTTTTAAGTTAAAATAATTCACTAAAGGTTTGGCTTCACAAGCCAACGCTGTGTATATAAAAATCTTACGGGTATTTTCTCGCATTGATTAACGTGTGTAATTTGATCATTAGTATAAAAAGGACAATAAAAAATGTTTATTAATACGTTACCGATTATTTTCACTTACACAAGTCTATTTTCAATTTTTGAGGCTAGTATATTTTTTACAGCCATTTTTTTTCTTGTTTACGTCTATACACCTGAAGTTAATAAAAACTGGAAAGTAAAGCCAAGCAATAGCTTCTACAATTTTTTACATTCTGCTTGGGATGGAAACTCCTCACTATGGATTGCATTTTGGCCGTTCTTCTTGCTGGTTAATATCATCCTTATTTATATAGACTACCGTATCATGAACTTGACTTACACCATAAATAGCTGGAAAACAGCCCATGGAATGATGTTTTTACCCATTATTTGGTGGACAACGTCAGTATGGCGATGCTCAAAAAATAGTCGTTATAAATTTTATAGTGGCGCAGCACGAACAATTACTATTTACCTGTTTTTAGAATATTTCTTACGATTTATTATTAGCTCCCTATACCCTTCAACGTTCTTTGATTGCAGACTTTTAATTTTGGCGCACAGCGACTGCCTGTAAAATAAAACTAGATCAACACAAACCAAGCACTTAATAAAAATAAATCAGCTACCGTCCATAAGAATTCGCCCTTGTTATTAAATAAATCATATTACTACGCACAAATTTAACCTTATAACCCAAAGGCCTTAAAACATAAAAGCTTATGGAATATATACCGTAAAGAAATAATAACCCCGAAAATGCATGATTGGTGCAAATAATTAACACAAATGCACCTAATTGAACCACCTGATTGATTAAAAGTAGACGTTCTTAGTTTTTTAAGCAGTTTGCCTTCGCATTAAAACATCTTTTTAATCGTTTAAGCCTCAGCCCGTCATGGCTAACCGGGATTACAATTAAAAAAACACAACACTCTAACTACTTATGGCGCACTACTTGCTTTTTTTCTAAGAAAGGGAAATATACATCCTTGAATGACCCCCATTATTTAATAACCATCTCAATAGGCATTTAAGTATTTTTTAATTTTTGATACACATAATTGTCATCAACATGTCATTAAGATTACTTAAAATTATTTCGAACATCGATTTTAAAGTGAGGAACAGCCATGCTAAACCTAACTACTTTACTTAACTTCAATTTCGTCTGGCCATCGATACCTCTAGGAGAAAAATTGGCATTAGCCCTGCTAATGTTTTTCACCCTGATATCGACACTTGAATTCCATGCACCTTGCAAAGAATTGCCCATAAAACACCTTCGTCAGTCTTACAAAACAAACATTAGTCTATTTTTTATCAACAGTGTTGCAATGTCACTAGTGTCAATATCATCGCTTTTGATAATCGCCAATCGCTATTCCGACAAAGGGCTCCTTAAAATTATTCCTAACCAAGGACTCAAATTTTTTCTATCATTTATAGCGCTTGATTTGTTAATGTATTTTTGGCACCGCGCCAGTCACCGCTTAGATTTTATATGGATGTTTCACAAAGTACACCACAACGATCCTTATTTAAATATCTCAACAGCCTTTCGAATACATTTTATAGAGCTTTTCATCACCAATACATTGAAAGCAGCTCTAGTTGTAGTATTGGGTATAGAACAAGCAATAGTTCTAGCTAATGAAGCACTATTGACGGCATTTATAATGTTCCATCACGCCAATATCACCTTCAAGGCTGAGCAATTATTAAGTTATATTTTCATAGTTCCTTCACTACACAGGACACATCATTCAACTCAACGATGCGAACATGACAGCAACTTCGGCGCTGTTTTCTCATTCTGGGATCGACTTTTTGGCACGATGACAACACGTGAGCCAGCCGAAATAGGTATAAACGGTAGCTCTCCACTGGATTTAATAAACCTTATAAAATTTGGCGTTACCCGCAATACTGCGGCAACAACTCTGATACCTATCGATCTTGATGCCATGATTGCCGAAGCAGCTTATTACAAAGCGGAAAAGCGTGGATTTTATCCAGGTAATGAACTTCGTGATTGGCTGGAAGCCAAAACAGACATTATCACTCTTGTTTACGAGAAAAAATTAGTTAAAAATCATCCCCCCGGCCAGCGTAATATTGACTATTTTAAGCAAATGAAACTAACAATTATTCAAGATTTTTAACCCTGCTCATTTAGGAGTGATTTTTGATGATAGTTCGCCATCAAAGCATTACCAAACCAAATCATCGGGAATTTGGTAGTTAGCGTAAGGATCATCTTCAGTGTTATCGACGCCTGTAGCAGGTTGATTATCAACAATTACACTGACAGGGTCGCGCAAGCTTATTTTTTTTGCTACTTCTGCTGAAACGACTTCATAGCTTTCACCATACTTTACAACTGCTAATTTGCCAGCGATAATTTGTATGCGCATGGCTTCTGAGACATAGAGCGTTTTTACTTTATTTTTATCATTAAAATGATAGGCAACTCCATCAGCATCTTTGGGTAACCTGTTTAATTCTATTAATTGTTTAACTTGCGCAATTAGGTGTTTTTGTTCTTCTTGCTGAGTTTTTAATTGATTAAGCTCTCGGTCTCTTTCAACTTTTTCTGACTGTGCTTTTTTAACCAACTCTTTGGCTTCATCTACTACCGTTATATTGTTCTTACGCTGTTGCTGAGTTTGTTTGTGTTTATCGGATTTAGCACTTTTAGCAAGAGCGGAACTCACCAAACCGGATTTTAATAATTGCTCCTGTAACGATAACTTTTGCTTGCTCATAACTTAACTCACTTACATGATAAATTCTACAATTGTAGTTTATTCTAAATTTACATCACGCCCAAGCTGAAAAAGATAGCGCCAACTCACTCTTACATTAAGTTATTTTTCAACCGGATTTGGGGTACGTTCGTGTAACTGCATATTAATAATTTTAAGTGCTGCCAAAACACCTGAAAAAACCTGATTAGCATGTACGGCAAGGGTTTTTCGTAACTCACCATCACAATCCCAGGTTATTACGCATTCAGTCAGAGCATTGGTATTACCGCCCTTTGGAATCCTCACCTCATAGCCAACCAATGCCGGCAAGCTATAATTATGGTGAGCCATTACCTTATTAATCGCATCTATAAAAGCATCAAAACCACCATTACCAGATCCTGAAGCGATGTGTTTGCTACCATTTACATTAACTTTTATACTGGCCGTTGACTCTAAGTCAAGACCGCTAGTGATAGAGCAGTTTAATAATTTTATATGTTGATAATTTTTGCTTTCCAACACATCTGCAATAATAAAAGGTAAATCGTCGGTAGTGATGGTCTGTTTTGAATCACCCAAACTAACAATTCGTTCCAACACCTTTTTTTGATTTTCTTCCGAAAGATCTAGCTCTAATAGCTCAAGGTTTTTCTTCAATGAAGCTTTACCACTCATTTTTCCTAATGCGTAACTGCGGGTACGAGAAAAACGCTCTGGTCCTAATCGGGTTTTATATAAGCCGCCCTTTTGATCACCATCCGCATGAATCCCTGCCGTTTGGGTAAAAACATCAGCACCAATAATGGGGGCATTAGCTGCTACACGCTTACCTGAGTAATTCTCAACCATATTACTAATACGCACAATATGAGTCTCATCAATCCCTAGTTGCATATTCATCTTATCACGCAAGACTACCGCAACTTCAGCCAATGAGGCATTACCTGCACGCTCACCTAAGCAATTGATTGTGCAATGTATTGCACTTACACCTGCACGAACAGCTGCCATTACATTAGCAGTGGCCAACCCATAATCATTATGGGGATGAAAATCAAATTGCAATTCCGGATAGCGCTTACACATATCACTTAGACTGAAGAAAACTTCTTCAGGAGATAAAACTCCGAGTGTATCGGGTAACATGAAATGCTTAATACCTGAGTCTCTCAAACTGTTCATTAAGCCATAAACATAAGCGAGACTATTTTGATATCCATTCGACCAATCTTCTAGGTAGACATTAACTTTTAAACCTTTCTCCAAGGCGTAATTAACGGTTTGCAGAATATCATCAGTATGCTGGGAGAGTGTTTTTCCTAACTGCTCACGGCAATGCTTTTCACTGCCTTTAGTAAGTAAATTAATAACCCCACCACCGGTTTCCAAAATCCAGTCAACACTTTTAGTATGATCAACAAAACCAAGAACTTCAACACAATCAACAAAACCTTCCTGTTGAGCCCATTGATTAATATTAGTGACGGCCTCTTTTTCACCTTGTGAAACCCGCGCAGAGGCAACCTCAATGCGATCAACCCTTAATGATTGCAACAAGACTTTGGCAATATTAACTTTTTCAGTTGGAGTGAAAGATACGCCCTGAGTTTGCTCGCCATCACGCAAAGTGGTGTCCATCAATTGTATAGTTCTTGAACCTGTGGACATGCCATTTAACCTGTATTATTTAACGGATTTATTTTGTAGAACAAACATTAGGGAGGCTATGGACGTATTTTAAGCTATCCAAGTCGCTATCAAACACAGATTATAAAGATTCTAGTACATATACTCTTTATAATCTGTAGTAAATTGACACTCTATGATGCTAAGGATATTTTTTCAAAATCACTTAAAGTTAGAACAAAAAACCTTAAGCCCAAAGCCAAGGATAGGTTTGTTTATGCTGTGTTTCGTAAGTAGATATTTTGTCGGCATGCTTCAAGGTTAAACCAATGTCATCCAAACCGCTTAACAAATTACCTTTACGAAACGGATCTATATCGAATGTAAATCCATTTCCGGCAGGTGTAATAACCTGCTGATTTTCAAGATCAACAACAAAGCGTGCGCCTTCATTGGCATTAATCTCTGTAATCAGCTTATCCAACTGTTCTTTATCAACTTTAATGGCTAAAATGCCATTTTTAAAACAATTGTTATAAAAGATATCCGCATAGCTGGTTGAAATGATGGTATTAAAGCCATAGTCAGCAATCGCCCAAGGCGCATGTTCACGCGATGAGCCACAACCAAAATTATCCCCAGCAACCAAAATTTTGGCACCTTTGAAGGCTGGTTTGTTTAACTCAAACGCTACATTATCACTGCCGTCATCATTAAAACGCCAGTCATGGAATAGATGCACACCAAAACCACTGCGCTCTACTTTTTTTAGAAACTGCTTGGGTATAATCTGATCAGTGTCAACATTGCTGCGATCCATCAAAGCAGCGATACTTTCATGTTTTTTATAAGGTTCCATAATTTTCCGACCTATCTATTAAAGGTTACGAATGTCGACAAAATGACCCGCCGATGCTGCTGCAGCTGCCATTGCTGGTGAAACCAAATGGGTCCGACCACCTTTGCCCTGCCGTCCTTCAAAATTACGATTTGAAGTAGAAGCACTACGCTGACCTTTGGTTAATTCGTCACCATTCATTGCCAGACACATTGAACATCCCGGATCACGCCACTCCCAGCCTGCTTCAATAAAAATCTTGTCCAAGCCCTCATCTTCAGCCTGCTTCTTAACATGATAGGATCCTGGTACTGCAATAGCAGTCACACCTTGGGCAACTTTTGTACCTTTTGCTACTTCCGCCGCTATTCTAAAATCCTCTATGCGGCCATTAGTGCAAGAACCAATAAAAACAAGATCAACAGGAATGTCGGTTATTTTGGTATTCGCGGTCAAACCCATATAAGCCAAGGCACTTTCACAAGCTTTACGTTTTATTTCGTCGGTAAAGCTTTCTGGTGCAGGTACAAGACCATCAACACCAACAACTTGTTCTGGTGATGTCCCCCACGAAACTTGCGGTGCGATATCAGCTGCATTCAAAGTAATTGTTGCATCAAACACTGCGCCTTCATCACTGGTTAGACTTTTCCAATAAGCCAAAGCCTGATCCCAATATTGGCCGGATGGAGCAAATTCACGACCTTTTAGATATTCATAAGTTTTCTCGTCCGGAGCAACCAAGCCCGCTCTGGCTCCTGCTTCAATGGCCATATTACACAAGGTCATTCGTCCTTCCATAGAAAGATCCCTGATTGCTGATCCGGTATATTCAATTACATAGCCAGTACCACCGGCTGTGCCGATTTTACCGGTAATTGCCAGAGCAATATCTTTTGCAGAAGCATACTTCGATAAGGTCCCATTAACCGCTACTTGCATGGTTTTAGATTTTTTCTGTGGCAAAGTCTGGGTCGCCATCACATGCTCAACCTCAGAAGTACCAATTCCAAAGGCAAGCGCACCAAAAGCGCCGTGAGTTGCAGTATGACTATCACCACAAACAACAACCATTCCAGGATGAACAAAGCCATGTTCAGGTACGACAACATGAATAACACCATTATTGGGATTTTTCATATCATAGAGATTCAAGCCGTTTTCCCGGCAATTTTCAGCCATTGTTTCAATTTGTTTTCTGGCAATTGGGTCAGCTATAGGTAAATCCCTATTTTTGGTCGGAACGCAATGATCCATTGTTGCAAGTATGCTATGTGGATTACGCACCTTTCGTCCTGACAACCTCAGACCCTCAAAAGCCTGAGGACTGGTTACCTCATGCATAAGATGACGATCGACATAAATCAAAGGAGCCTGGCCAGCCTCGTCAACTACAAGGTGACTGTCCCAGATTTTTTCATACATGGTTTTTTTCATTGCGTATTCCAAAGCTTACATACAGGCTCACTATTGAGCGTATGGCGTGTTACAGGATAAATCAGGCAGCATATAAGTTATGCTTAGTTCGATATTATCCCCAAAATAAGCTTGATTTGCAATTAAGGGTTAATTCAATGAAATGAGTAATTGTGAGGAATTTACGAATAAACTCAGCTATCAGTTTAATTTGAAGATTTAATTATTTTTTCAGCAGGCAAAAAACGTTCATTCCATCACATTTTTTGATAAAAATTATTTTTTCTATTTCAAACCATTAAAAAATACGAACGCTTGCAAGCAGGCCCCACTTACTTTATAAATACGTATCAAATATTTATTGTATTCCCAAGCCTTTTGAAAAAAAGTTAACTTATATAATTAATCAAACATCCTGATCAACATTTGAGGTAAATACCATGACAACCATCGCAGACCCTATCATCGGAAGTTGGTACAAAGACGTAGAAAACGACCTTAAATTTAAAGTTGTAGCCATCGATGAAAAAGACGATTCCATTGATATTCAATACCTAAACGGTGATATTGGTGAATTCGACAATGACACTTGGTTTGGCTCCACCTTTGATTACATTGAAGCGCCTGAAGACTGGAGTGCACCTTTTGACGATCTTGAAGTAGATGATCTAGGCTATTCTGATACCGATGAGCACAAACCCAACCCTGAAGATATAGACATTGAAGATTATCTGGATCAGTAAGGAAGGTATTTCATGAAAATGAGTCCTCAGGAGTTTCTAGACTGGCCGTCAAAGAGAATTACTTTACTGGCTATGTCGGGTGCTGGAAAAACAACATTAGCCAATAAACTGCCCAAAGCAAAATGGTTTCACTACTCTGGTGATTACCGAATAGGGACAAAATACCTTCGCGAACCTATTTTAGACAACATTAAACGGCAGGCAATGAGCGTGCCGTTTTTACGTGAGCTTTTATTATCTGATTCGATTTATATTTCCAACAAAATAACGGTTGATAATCTAGCTCCTGTTTCCACCTTTCTAAGCAAAGTTGGTGATCCTAATAAGGGCGGGCTTTCGTTACAAGAATTCAAGCGCCGACAATTTCTGCATCATCAAGCAGAAGTAGCTGCCATGAATGATGTGCCCGAATTTATTCATAAAGCGAAAGATATCTACGGCTATCATAATTTTATTAATGATGCCGGTGGTAGTGTTTGTGAACTTGATAATGCGGAGGTTTTAGAAACCTTGGCACACAACACTTTGATCATTTACATCAAAATACCGCCTACCCTTGAACAAACTATTATAGGGCGTGCTAAAAGCGACCCTAAGCCATTGTATTACCGAGAAGCCTTTCTTGATGAGAAACTAACCCAATTCATGCAACTGAAAAACTATGCCTCTACCGACATTATGCCGCCGGATGAATTTGTTTCCTGGGTTTTCCCAGAGTTATTTAAATCAAGGTTACCTCGCTATCAAAGTATTGCAGATCAATACGGCTATACTGTTGATGCCAATGATGTCGCTGCCGTTAAAAACGAAACTGATTTTATCCGATTGATCACTGATGCGCTGGCTAGACAATCATGATTACCTGTAATAAATTATTATGCCTTTAGTTGCTCACATTGATTTACCCACTTTTCAACGTCTGCAAGAAGAAGGCGAAGAAATATTAGCACCTGATCGAGCCAGTCAGCAGGATATAAGAGAACTGCATATAGGGTTACTCAATATGATGCCCGATGCCGCATTGGAAGCAACAGAGCGACAGTTTTTTCGCTTGGTAGGCGCTTGTAATCAAATCGTTCAATTTCATGTTCATCCTTTTACTATAACGGGCTTGGAAAGAAGTGCTGAAGCACAGGCACATATTGATAAATACTACGAATCTTTTGAACAGATTAAACTTGATGGTTTAGATGCCCTAATCATAAGTGGTGCTAATGTAACCCATCCTAGTCTACCGGAAGAAGACTTTTGGTTACCTCTCATTGAAGTTTTTTCTTGGGCCAAAGAAAACGTTGCTTCAGTTCTTTGTTCATGTCTTGCTACGCATGCAGTTATTCAGTACTGTTATGGCATTGAGCGTACCCGTTTACCGGCGAAGCGCTGGGGCGTGTTTTCTCACAAACTGATTGATAAAACCCATCCTTTAGTAGCCGAAATTAACACGCGGTTTGACGTACCTCACTCACGTTTTAATGAAATCTTCCAAAGTGATATGGAGCATTGTGGTCTAAAAGTACTCGCAGCAAGTAAAGAGGCTGGCGTCCATCTTGCAGTTAGTCCCGATGGCTTTCGTATTGTTTTTTTTCAAGGTCATCCTGAATACGATGACATCAGCTTGTTAAAAGAATACAAACGTGAAGTGAAGCGTTTTTATAACGACGAAATAACTGACTATCCGCCATTTCCATTGCACTATTTTAATGACTTTGTACAACAGATTTTTACTGATTATGAGCAACATGTCAGATCAGCAAAAAACGCTAATGAGCCACTTAATCAATTTCCCGAATCCCAAATTCTGGAACATATTGATAACACCTGGAAAGACACAGCAAAAGCGGTTTTTAACAATTGGTTAGGCAAGATATATCAGCTTACCAATCAAAATCGACGCTTGCCTTTTATGGAAGGTGTTGATCCTAATAATCCTTTTGACCTATAAAGCGAGAAAAGGTATTAAAAAGGACTATTTAATTGGTTCACACCTAATCCCTATCAATCTCATAATTTATTTTTACTCGCTGAGAGGTGCCTGTCTGAGTTTCAACATTTATCGACTCAGTAATTTTAGGTTTTAAAACCATTGATGCCTGTTTATTAAACATCCCTACCTTGGCATCGACATAAAAATTAGGTGTCAGGTATTGTCCGAGCCTGTGTAAAAACGCATTATTAAATTTGGAAATTTAAAATCAACTCCACTGAATGTTATAACTTATTCTGTTATTTGAAAAATAACGCCACTTTATTTGATATATGGTGCTATCCACCTGAAAGTATTTCCACCATTCTCTGATTTTTTACGTTTTTACACAGCCCAGTCCCATTGCAAGCAATGTATCTTTGAGCGTTTCTCCCTCTTGAACCTCAAACACATCGACACCCAATTTATTGGTAATCCAAGAGCCTGTCCGGCACCATAAGATATTGCTGCAGACGCCAGCATATTACCTTCTGACTGGCTAACCTGACTTAATGGCCTTCCAACAATCAGATAGGCCAGTGCTTCCGATTCAGGGAGTGCCGGCTCTGAAGATATTTGGGTTTGTGGTTTCTCCAGTGAGCCTGTCAAACCAAGAATTGCAGTTACTTTTTTATTTTTTGAAACACGAATCGCCTCTACATCAAGCCAAGGGTTATCAATAGGCCCCGATCAATTTTCTGACCCGCCTTTTCATACAAGCCGCGTACTTTCCATTCTGGTGTGGTACATCTTTCTTTTTCCAAGGCCAGCATCAGCCGAACATTATCTTTAACCTTCCCCTACAACCCGGAAATGTTGACCTCAGCAAAAACAACAGATGCAATCAAACACATTATTATTGCTGTAGTAGCTGTTTTCACTGCTTTAGAAAAAAGCCGCATTAATTACACATAACTCATTCTTTAATTACCTGTCCGGATTATAACGTTACTTGATTAGCTAAGCGATAAAGGCTGGACAGATCATAATTTTAGTAGCGATAATCACAAAAAGAATTAACCCCAGAGAAAGTCCCTTCACCTTACTTAAACGATATGCAAACCAATCAAGATAACGACATTATTTGTCACTGTAGTGGAACAACAGAAATAAAAATCAAAGAATTACTTGCCTGCAGCAGTAATGATCTGGACACACTATCTAAAAAAACTGGCGCTTGTTCAGGTTGTGGTAGCTGTGAAGATGCAATACTACAATTAATAGCAGAACAGAACTGCTTATAAATAATTAATTTCCATTTTATTTAATGAACTTTATCATGACGAATTTCCTCTTACTCTTCAAATACTCAAGTTTCGTGATTAATGGATAATAAACTCTAAAGTTTCTGCATAATCGTTTAGATAAATTTTTAATAATCCCACTCTATAGGGATGGAGAGTTTTATGAAGAATAACAAAATCGCCTACTTGATTATTAGCCTGCTTGGGTTACTCATCAGCAACTCTGTATGGGCAGAAGGGGGTAGAGGTTATGGTGCTGGCGGTGCTGCTCACACTGGTGCCGGGCATAATGGCGGTGGCAATAATCACTATGGCGGCGGGAATAATCACCATGACGGAAGACATTATGGTGGTGGAAACATTCACTATGGCGGTGGCAATCATTATGCTGGCGGTTGGGGCTATGGTCAAGGGGGGCAATATTATGGTCGATCAAACTTCGACTTTTATTTTGGTGCGCCTATTTATCCTTATTTTTCTAATCCTTATCCTTACTACTATCCACCCTCTGTCATTACCGTACCGATACCCGTAACACCTCCCGTATATATCCAACAACCGCAACCCCCTGCACAACAATATCCTTCAGGCTATTGGTATTACTGCACAAACCCCGAAGGCTATTACCCTTATGTAAAAGCATGTCCAAGTGGGTGGCAACAAGTTAATCCGATACCACCAGCACCTCGTTAAGGAGTTCACGCATGTACAGCTTGTCTAAAACTTTTTCGGCCACAATCGTATTACTCATATCCGGTTGTGCCAGCGTACCTAGCGGCCCCAGTGTCATGGTCTTGCCAGGAACCGGCGTGCCATTTAATCAATTTCGTAACGATGATGTTATCTGCCAGCAATATGCTTCTTTCCAGATTGGCGGCACTACCCCCAATCAGGCCGCAATGAAAAGTGGCGCCACCAGTGCTGTAGTTGGGACTGCACTAGGTGCTGCAGCAGGAGCAGCTATTGGCGGTGGCAGCGGTGCCGCTATTGGTGCCGGCAGCGGTTTGGTAGCCGGCAGCTTGGTGGGTACCGGTATCGCCGGCAGCTCTATGGATGAAGTACAACAGCGATTCGACATAGCTTACATTCAATGTATGTATGCCAAAGGTCATCAGGTTCCGGTGTCAGGACAGTTTTCAACGACGACATCACCGCCACAAGTTATTACTCCGACTAATCAAATTCCGCCACCTCCACCAGGCTCTCCACCACCCGCCCCCCAAAGATAATAGTGCCATCAAGAACCTTTTTGTTCTGCATTCATCAAGAAGATTAAAAAGGTTCAGCTGTGTCCATCCCTCCTTTTACACCATTGCTTTTTTACTACCCTATAACTTCAAGAATTCTTAAGAAGCTGACAGCTAACTGTTACAATAAGCCCATTCAAACCCGCACAAGAAATTAAGAAATGGACGTAATCCAACGTATTGCCCAAGAATTATCGGTTAACAGTAAACAAGTCAGCGCAGCGGTTGCCTTATTGGATGAAGGCGCTACAGTTCCTTTTATTTCGCGCTATCGAAAGGAAGTAACCGGAGGTCTGGATGATACACAATTAAGGCAATTGGAAGAACGTTTGGGTTATTTACGTGAACTTAACGAGCGACGAAAAACCATTCTGGATAGTATTAGTTCACAAGACAAGCTAACGCCTGAACTGGAAAAAGCCATTAAAGAAGCAGAAACCAAAACCCTGCTGGAAGATTTGTACTTACCCTACAAACCCAAACGACGCACCAAAGCCCAGATTGCCCGTGAAGCGGGGCTTGAACCCTTGGCAGATGCACTTTTAAATGATCGCAGTTTAGTACCGGATGAAATCGCTACTACTTATATTGATGAAGAAAAAGGCGTACCTGATATTGCTGCAGCACTGGATGGTGCGAGACAAATCATTATGGAGCGCATTTCTGAAAACGCAGAATTACTGGCTGAACTGCGTGAACGTGTTTGGCAAAAAGGCTTTATTCATGCCGCCGTCATCACAGGAAAAGAACAGACGGCCGAGAAATTTAAGGATTACTTTGATTATCAGGAAGCCATCAATAAAATCCCTTCTCATCGTGCTTTAGCTTTATTTCGGGGACGTAATGAGGATTTATTATCCTTAACACTCAAACCCGGCGCGGAAGAAAAAGACGAGCACGCGCTTTGCGCCCAGTTTGTAGCCAAACATCTTGATATTAAAGATACCGCTAAACCAGCCGATGCTTGGTTCGCAGAAACCGCCCGCTTTGCCTGGAAAATTAAACTGTTCACCCGCATAGATCTGGACTTAAAACTCAGACTACGAGAAGCCGCTGAACTGGAAGCCATCCGTGTTTTTGGCAGTAATTTAAAAGACTTGCTACTGGCCGCGCCTGCAGGCCCTAAAGCAACTATGGGCCTTGACCCCGGCATACGTACCGGTGTAAAAGTTGCCATTGTTGATCCTACCGGAAAAGTATTGGCAACCGACACCATTTACCCGCATCCGCCTCGCAAACAATGGGATGAATCCATGTTGACTCTTGCAAAGCTGATACAAAAGCACAATGTTGCGCTGGTTAGTATAGGTAATGGCACCGCTTCAAGAGAAACTGATCAATTGGTTGCCGATATCATCAAGCAATACAGCGACCTTAAGTTTACTAAAATAACCGTCTCAGAAGCTGGCGCATCGGTTTATTCAGCGTCTGAACTTGCAGCTAAAGAGTTTCCAGACTTGGATGTTTCTCTGCGCGGTGCGGTTTCTATTGCAAGACGTCTGCAAGATCCGCTGGCAGAATTAGTTAAAATTGATCCAAAGTCCATAGGGGTCGGTCAATATCAACATGATGTCAATCAGTTTCAATTAGCCAAAGGGCTGGATGTTGTCGTCGAAGATTGCGTAAATGCGGTGGGTGTGGATGTTAACACCGCCTCCGTATCTTTATTAAAACAAGTCTCCGGTCTGTCGGCCAGCGTCAGTGAAAATATCGTCGCTTTTCGTGATGAAAATGGCCCCTTTCTTAATCGTAAGCAATTAAAAAAAGTACCCCGACTGGGCGATAAAGCTTATGAACAAGCCGCAGGATTTCTTCGTGTTATGAATGGTGACAACCCGCTAGACGCTTCGGCCGTTCATCCTGAAGCTTATCCTGTCGTTGAAGCCATCATCACCAGCACCGGAAAATCCATTCGTGACCTTATCGGTCAAAGCGGATTTATTCGCACGCTTAATCCGGCTAACTATACCAACGAACATTTCGGTCTACCGACGGTGACTGATATATTACTGGAACTGGAAAAGCCAGGACGCGATCCCAGACCCGAATTTAAAAGCGTAGAATTTAAAGCGGGCATCGAGAAAATATCCGATCTAAAGCCAGGCATGAGACTTGATGGTGTCGTCACCAATGTGGCCAACTTTGGGGCGTTTGTTGATATCGGTGTACATCAAGACGGCTTGATTCATATATCTCACTTATCAGACACATTTATTAAAGACCCTAGAGACGCAGTAAAAACAGGCGACATGGTAAAAGTTAAAGTATTGGAAGTGGATATAGCGCGTAAACGCATTTCCTTATCCATGAAATCCGATGCCGTTGTTCCTGAAACAAAACAGGATCGAACCAATCAAAAAACAGTTAATAAACCTAAAGAACAAGCACCTGCTCAAAATTTAATGGCTAACGCCTTTGCAAAAGCACTAAAGAAATAACTCATTGCCCTCACATAAATGCAAGCACAGGATTTGATATGACCCCAGTTAATCGTTTTTATGTCGCCCTTCTATTTGCCTGTTTTTTTATAAGCTATACCCCGATAACGCAAGCGGACATGCAACAACAGAATTATGATAATACTATTGTTGATAACTCAAGCTATGGTACAAAAATTGGCAATAAGGCCTTAATTGCCTTTGCCAATATCACCACAAGTCCATTGGAGCTCCCCAAAAACATTATTAACACCATGAATCAAAGTAACTTTTTCTATGGTGTATTTGGCGGCTTTCTTAAAGGACTGGTTAACACGCTGGGTCGAACCGGTTGCGGCATTGCTGACTTATTAACCTTCCCCTTACCCACCAAACCCGTTGCCTATCCTTTATATGTTTGGGATGATTTTGATGTCGACACAACCTATGGCGATGTCTACCGCTTGAATAAATCTCAAAAAATAGAACAACCGCTTGTTGAAAAACCAGTTACACAAGTTGTCCCAACACCGGTAGTAGCACCAAAGACTGTCGCTGTTGATCGCTCAGCTCAGTACAATCAACAAACCAACAAAAGCCTGGACACACTCTTTAAAAAAGAAATGCAGAAATAACTTAAGAGGTACTGCCGAGCGCGTTTTTTATTCCGAATAATGGGTTTACAATCCCAATTACGCTTAAGAAATTATTTAACGATTACAAATATGACCAACATCCTTATCATCTATTCAAGTACTGACGGACAAACCCATAAAATTTGCCAGCGACTACAAACCCACATTGAACTACATCAAGAGCAGCATGTCACTTTAGTTTCCATTGATAAGGTATCAGAATTAAATTTGACCCAGTTTGATAAAATTGTAATCGGTGCCAGTATCCGTTACGGACATCACAGTCCGCTAGTTATTGCCTTTATTGAGAAAAATAAAACGCTATTGGACAGCAAACCGAATGCTTTTTTTTCGGTGAGTTTAGTTGCCCGTAAACCGGAAAAAAGTACGCCAGAAAACAATCCTTACCTTAAAAAATTTATTAAACGAATAGCCTGGAAGCCCAAAGAACTGCGTGTTTTTGCTGGCAATATCGATTACCCCAGTTACAGTTTTCTTGACCGTTCAATTATTCGACTCATTATGTGGATAACCAAGGGGCCGACTAATCCCTTAACCGTCGTTGAATATACGGATTGGCATCAAGTTGAATTATTTGCCCAACTCATTATCGACATGAAATGAACAATCACTTAATTTGATAGATTGTCCACGAAAAGCACGAAAGACACGAAAATTGATGAAGGTATTATAAGAGCTTTTAATCCTCAGATGCTGGTTCAAAGTTATAACCCTGACCGAAACATAAAGACTTCTATAGCTTTTAAAACGTAAATAGCCCTCTTCATGAACATTCAATGTCCGATGCGCCAACTTCCTAAATAGGATAGATAATAAAATTATTACCCTCAATCAGGCGTAAAATATCCAATAAATTCTTAAAAAAATAATAGCCTACTATTTTTAGAAACAAAAACACTGGCAGACACATTGGTTTGTTTATGTTATCTATTTGTTATTACTTTTACATGAGATAAAACATGTCATCATTTGGACGATCAATTAGAATTTACCTTGCTGATGGAACACCTTCAGGAATTCGCCATGTTGAAATTGCTAATTGGTCTGGACAAGCAATTGCCTGCCCGAGGGGAAGATTTGCAGAATTAACAAAATGGGAAGAGGCAAAAAAGCCGGGCATCTATTTTCTATTTGAGAGGCAATCTTCTGATATAGGCACTAAGGCCTATATAGGCGAGTCAGAAAATGTCATCAAGCGACTTATTGACCATGAATGAAACAAAGACTTCTGGAATGAGGTTGTAATTTTTACCAGCAAAGACGAAAACCTTACCAAGTCATATATAAAATACTTGGAATCAAGGCTTGTTACAATGGGTATAGAATGTCAAAGATATAAGCTTGAGAATGCAAATACACCAACGGAATCAAATCTTCCTCGTGCAGATAAAGATGCGATGGAAGAGTTTATTCATAATTTAAGAATTATAATTGGCACGCTTGGCCATAAGCTCTTAGATCCAATTAACTCTAGCGCTAAAATTGAAACAATAAAAAATACCAAAACAACTATTGGCATTCCTTTAAGTTTTTCTTTAAAAAACCTGAAAGCGCATGGCCAAATGACAGACGATGGTTTTTTGCTTTTAGCTAGCTCAGATATTGCTGCAAACACAAATCCAAGTATGCCAGGTAATACCAAAAAAACTAGAGATGCTTTAATTGAAGAAGGCATCCCAAAGATGGAAGGTGAAAATTATAAACTATCAAAAGACACGCTTTTTAGCTCTTCTTCATATGCTGCAGCGACAGTTGCGGGCACCAGTAGAAGTGGGCCACAAAGTTGGCAAGATTCTAAAGGACGGACACTAAAAGTTATTGAAGAACAAATCTTGAACGAGCAAATATAATAAGTCACTCAATTATGATAGAGATCTTAAATTTTTTTGATCCTAATAACTGCCAAAATAAAAATAAAATCCAATTAAGGCAAATTAGGCAAAAATATGCTTAAACAGAGTTAAACTAAAGCACTGTAGACAAACAATACCGTAAGACTTTTTCACAATGCTCTAGGAGGCTTTTACAATACTGTCGGGGAATAGTCGGGAGAGTCTTTCAATATTACAATGTGATAGATGATGTTTCAGGTTACGCCATCAAAATAATTGGCTGATTATAGTCTAACAGTTTGACTATACGACAAATTGCGACAAAGGTATTAACGCCTATTACTGCAGGTTATTAATAATTTGAAGTCGTTAAAAAGCGGGTGCTTTAAAAAATTTTTTAGGGATGATAAACACAGAACTTTCCTTAGCCTGTTCCAAGAGACGATGAAAGCTCCAACTGTAATGATTTTGTTTTCGAAAGGGATTTAACTTAATTATCAATTAGTCCATCACTGACATCTTTGCTGACAATTAAGCTTACAATACTGTTTTTAACAACGGGTTGTAAACACACCATGAAAAAAATCATTCTTTCACTCTTGGTTGTTTTTTTGATCATCGAAGAATGGCTTTGGGATGGTTTGACAGCATTGGGACATTCACTCATTAGCTGGCTTCATCTGGAAGTTGTGGAACAATGGTTGAGTCGAACGTCACCTCCAACCGCACTAATAGCCTTTTGTATTCCGTTATTGATTGTCACACCCATCAATCTTCTGGCCTTGAATCTATTGGCTAATGGCTTGATTATGCAAGGGCTTGGTTTGGAAGTGATCGCCAAACTATTGGGTACTTTACTGGTGGCCAGAGTATTTGCTTTAACCAAGCCTCAGTTATTAACGTTTGCTTGGCTACGACTGCTATACACAACCATTACGGATTGGCTACAATGGGCTCATCAAAAAGTCACCGATACGGCTGTTTATCGTTGGTCTAAACGCTTAAAAGCAGAAGCTAAAGCAAGATGGTCAACTTGGTTTAACTCATGAATGTGTTTGGGTCAGGTATCACTTTATAGGCTATGAGTGGCTTAAACGACTATTTGCAGGCCAGCTATTGCCGCTCTTTACGTTTCATTTTTACCCAGCCAATGTTTTAGTTCTGGCGGCTGATAGGTGGCATAACGATCCAGTAACACATCTGGATTAGTCTCTACCAGCAACAGGGCATGGTGGTCTTTTTTAAAAAACTGCTCTGCAGCTACATGATCAAGAAAACCGATCAGTAAATCATAATAGCCTTCTACATTTAACAAGCCACAGGGTTTATTATGAAAACCCAGTTGCGCCCAAGTCCAAATTTCAAATAATTCTTCAAGCGTACCTATACCACCAGGAAGTGCGATAAAACCATCTGAAAGCTCGGCCATGAGCATTTTTCGCTCATGCATGGAGTCAGTAACATGGAGTTCTGTTAAGTTTTTGTGCGCGACTTCTTTATTTGCCAAAGCTTTCGGTATGATGCCGATAGCTTGGCCACCCAGCTTTAATACTTCATCTGCTACGCGACCCATTAATCCAATGCCGGCCCCTCCATAAACTAATTTGATATTGCGACTAACCAGTGCTTGGGCGAGTGCACTGGCTGCTGTGCTATAGGCTTCAAGTCGTCCGGGGCTTGAACCGCAATAGATACAAATACTGTTTATTGTTGTCATGATTATTTTCTTGTCAAAAGTTAGGAGTACTATTCAGATTTAAATTATCCAGGAAAAATCATTATGCCAATAAAGTATCAACACAAAGTCACTTTCAAAGATCAATTAAGGTGACAAGGTAATACGATCAGTTAGGCCCGGCTTTACTTTAGGATTAACCTTAAAATAGTTTTCCAA
>Ga0268283_1000688_pt1 | contig 19784 bp, 35 predicted proteins | sample saktaG_13_FD_190140 | JGI IMG/M metagenome (GOLD analysis project Ga0268283, IMG submission 190140) | Saline water microbial communities from Sakinaw Lake, British Columbia, Canada - sak_2013_06_06_36m | ecosystem: Environmental > Aquatic > Non-marine Saline and Alkaline > Saline ... | reverse complement strand
AAATTCCGATAATAACGATGGTGACGAAGTACCAAAACGTAACTTGACCACCGAAGAACAAGACGAGGTTAATATGTATCGTTTGGGTCAGCAAGACTTGGTATATGACAACAAACCTTCACAAAGATTCGAGGATAGGATGAAAGCAGATATGGGTGACACTCTTTATAAACAAAGACAAGATAAGTTGGAATTCCGTGCTAAAGCACCTATGTATAACAAAGACCCACAACCAATTGAGGATACAACAGCAAAGAAAGTTCAATTTGATAAAGAACAAACTGGTTGGAATGAAAGAGTTGGTCTTAAAGAACATATGATTACTGGTAGGTATCGTGATTTGTTGAATAAAAGTCGTATTATTGATTTTACTTTAAACGAAGTTGCCTCAACCACATCAACAGATGAGTTATTTAAATTAGACTTTACTGGTCTTGGAAATGCATATATTAGCAGAACAATTGACAATAAAGTAAGCGTTAATGAGAGTGTTAGTGATGCGTTAACTTCACATAGTTATTATACTGACGGTAAAAAGGTATTTGCAGTTAAGAATCCAAAAGTAAGTTTAAATGAAAATACTACAGCAAAACCAATTGTAAATGAGCAAGTAAACAAAATGAAACACTTGCTTGGCTATAAACCAGATTCTTTCGTTAATACGAATAGTACAAAAAGAAATAGAGGTTTCTAAAAAATAATAAAACATATTGAAAAGGGATGCTAATTTAGTGTCCCTTTTTTTTATAAAATTTTATAAAATACAGTATTTATAATAAAATTAAAGCTATGACAACAATATCAAAAAATAGAATAAAAGAATTAGATTGTGTTTTGGGTTTAGATTGTTCTAAATACCAAAAAGATATTAATTGGGCTAAAGCAAAGGCAGATGGAATAGAGTTTGCAATAATAAAAATTACCGAAGGAACTACCGTAAGCGAAGATGGTTCATATAACGTCAAAGCTAGAGTTCAATCAGCTCAACAGAATGGTGTTAAAATTGCTTATTACCATTTTGGAAGACCCGGTAATGTTTCTGAACCTGAAGCAGATGCTACAGAAGAGGTTAGTAATGTAATGAATCACCTAAAGCTATTACCACAAGCAGATTTACCATTTGTGTTAGACATAGAGTCATATTCAACCACTATTGTATGGGATAACAAGATTGAGCACATGGATAGGTTTATTACCACATTCATTAATGGATTGAAAGGTAAAGGTATATCTACAATAATTTATTCATATAAATGTTTTATTGATAGTAATACAACATCAAAATTCGGAAGTTATCCTTTATGGATAGCGGCATACCCAAATAATCCAGAAGCAACACTTCCATTGATACCCAAAGGTTGGACTGATTGGAAAATTTGGCAATATACTGATAAAGGAGCTATTGATGGATATGCTGGCGACATTGATTTAAATATAATGAAAAAAGATTATTTTGATTCATTTTAAATGAAAAGTGGTAGCGTTAAAAAATATACTGTTATTAAAGATAGAGTCGAACTATATAAAGATTTTACATTAAATTTATTATATTGTATAGATTTTTATTATGTTGACTATGACAGCATTCACGAAGATAAGGATATTAATAATCACTTTTTGTTTTGCTTTAATAAAGTATGTGATGAATTTAAGGAAGAGGAAATTGATTTTAGTACTAATGCTGAATTAAAAAAATATTTTCATACATACTATTATCATCAATTTTATAAAATTAAGGGAACTAATGACGATGTTTCTTTAACATACCATGAAAATTTTTGGAATGAAATTTTCAATATTGAAAAGCAGCCGAATTTAAATATTTTGAAAATTCTCGTTGAAATATATTCAATATGTGACAAGTCAATAAACAATGAAAAAAATATTTTAGAAAAAGTGTAAAAAACACTTGCATCTAGTATTTAAAATTACTACTTTTACGGTAGAAAAAATAATATTATTAAATAATTAAAATTTTATGGCAAATTTGAAACTAGACCTTATCAATAAGGTAAACAACGACAAGTATTTTGAAGAAAACGAATTGGTTCGCTTGGCACAAGACTCAACTATGAATTACAGGGAAAAAATAGAAGAAATCGGTATTATTCTTGAAAATCTTGCACTTTTGAATGCACAAGCGGGATTGATTGAAAATTACTTTCAAGAACCTGTTGCAGCACAAGGTGCACCCGTACCACAAGGTGCACCCGTACCACAAGGAAACGCAGGTAACGGTCAAAGTCACAGAGAATAAAAAATGAATATAGCTGATGAAATATATCGGTTTTTATTCATATCTTCCATCATTTTTATGGTTTATGTACTAGGTGACTTAGCCATAAAAATGTATGGAAGATTTAAATTAAAAATAGAGGCAAGATTTAAGCTCACTAATACTGAGAAAATTATTTTTTGGCTGTCTTTAGCAATGTTTTTTACATATTTAACATATTTAAAAAAATGAAAGTAATTGAAAATGCGTTAGAACCAATTAGTAGTTTTTTAATATCGATGACGAGAAATACCAAAGAAGGGTGGTATGAACTTGAGATAGGCATACCAAACAATTGGGTATTTGAAGATAATGACAATATCATGTGTGAAGTCATAGCACAAATAGATGAGGGAAAATTCATTAAAATATTACCTAAAAACTATGGTGTTGTTGCGGATGATTTGGTTAAGTTTGTTGAAATTATAATTCAAACCAACGAAAGAATTTCTGCGAAAGAAAAAGAATTCACAGATAAAATGGAGCAAATGAAAGCTCAATTGGAAAAGGAAGCCAAAAAATTCTATGAAGAACTGGATGATCTTAAAGAAAAATCATTCAAGCATCTTCAAGCACCTGTTAAGATTAATTTGACCGAAGAAAAGAAAACGACTAAGAAAGAAAGAGTCAAACCAATTACAGGGGCTACTAATTAATTAAAATCATCTACTATGATTGGTGATAGACATCGGATTGTCGATAAAGACGATGAAATTGCATATGAAGTACTTTCAGTACATTTAACTGAAGATACTGAAAGAAAAAAGAAAAAAGCAGTTCTTGAAATAGAAGAACTAGGCATACAGCTCCTTGCCGAAATTGATAGAAAGAAATCAAAACAGAAAATAATACAACTGAAACTAATTCCGTATATTCTTAAAAAAACAAAAGATAAATATACCAGAGAAGAATTAGAAAGTTATAGTTTTGATGATATTATAAAAATTCACGATGAAATTAAAACTGAAGATTCGCCACTTATTAAAATCTTCCAATTTATTTTTAATATTTAACTTTCGAATATCAAATTTTATTATTACCTTCGCATATTATTAATCCATAAAATTATAAACAAATGGCACTATTTGATGATGTCTTCAATAAAGCGGGAATATACGACATGTTATTCTTCAACATTAAAACGGTTCTTGAACACCCAACATTAAAAGACCTTAAGGAAAACAACAAAGCAATGTTTGAGCGTTGGGAGTATATTCACGAAACCAAATACAGTAATGTTGATGGCGATGTTGAAAGGGTAATGGAATCTGCATATAAAAAGAATGCGGTATATTATCCTGAATTTGCTAAAATTGTTGCAATTTCATATGCAACTCTTTATGTTGAGAATGGAAACATTAAAAGAGATTTTAAGAAGATTATGAATCTTGATGAACGTGTTGTAATTGAAACATTCTTTGATGAATTACGTCTATTGTCAGGTGCTGCCACAAAATCAACACCATCTTTCTTTCCACCAATGTGTGGTCATAACATTATAAGTTATGATATTCCTACATTGATTAAACGATTTCTCTTAATCAATTCTAAAGAAAAGAACAGCCAATTACCTTTAATACTTAAAAGATGTTTGAATATTAAGCCTTGGGAATCAGGTATTATTGATGTGGTTAATGTTTGGAAATTCAACGGATTTGAGCATACTTCATTAATGCTTATTAGCGATTATCTTGGCTTAAAGAAAGTTGTGGATTTATTACCTCTAAATGAATTATCTGAATATTTTTGGGATAATATTAATGAAAACCCAAAACAAACTTTAGATTTCATGGGATTACAATCAGCAACTCAAACAAATCTCGTAATTCAGTTAATGAACGAACTTAGACAAATCTAAATCTGTACATTGACCAAACAAAAAAGGGATAAATTTAATTTATCCCTTTTTTTGTACATTGTGGGTTCATAAAATATCTTTATCATTCCAACATTGAGGTGAAACATTATTACCATCAAGAAAATCTTCTGGTGAGCCACCATCAATACCAATCGGATTAGTAAATCGTAAACCACCTGATATTATAATATCAGAAACCCACATTTCATCATTTCCATTAATATCGTCAACATTAAAATTCGTTGGGTGAAACATTCCACATATTATTACAATTGGGTCGCCATTTGTTAATTTTCCTTTTCTAACTAGATATTTACCTCTTAATATTCGTTCCATAATATAATTATTTGTACATTGTATGCTTATTGAAGCCATCTAGGTTGATTATGCTCGATTTTAAGCCATAATATTGTTTTAGCTTCCACTGGCAAGTCTTCATAGATATAATGGCTAAAATCGCCCTTAATTTGATAATATGATAATAATTTAGTCTTTATCTCTGGAGTTAGTCTATTCCAGAGTTCTTTTGATTTAATATCTCTCTCGTTGGTATCCATTTTTAAGCCCATTTTAAAACATCCACGAATTTGCCTTCTATTTCCTTTGCATCATAATATTCATCGAAATCTGATTCTGCCATGTATGCTCTATGCACCCTTTTTTCAGCATATAACATGTATTCGAACATATCCACCATTGTGTAGAAAAATACATACATTTCCGTTTTATGGTTAAAAAGATAGATAAAACTTTCTTTAAATGCATTATCATCATCAAAGTTTAATAAAACACCTAATGTTTTGGTTTTATCTGAAAATTCTTCTTCATGTATTGTTCTGATGTGTGTTATCATGTATGTTTTTTTTGTAATTTAACTGATTTTGCCGATTTCGATAATATTCTCTCAATTACTTTTTCTGGTGAAAATTGAAATAAGAATGTTTCACCAATTCTATTGAACCCACATTTGTTTGCAATTGAGAATAATTTATATTCGTTTATTTCTTTATCGTCTTTTTCATTGAATTTATCAAGCGAATAATATTCCGATGCAGGTATTTTCGTGATAGAATCATCACGTATTTTTCCTCTAAGCTCAATCGAATGGAGATTATAATAATAATCTTTATTAATCACATAATCTTGAAATGGCTTAACTATTGCAACTATCATTGTTTTATCATTATGAAAGTCTCTATAAACCATTTCAATGAATTCTTCTGTTATTTCTTTTTTACGATAATTCTCATGCAACACCAATGAGGTAATTAAAACAATTTTATCATATCGATAAATATCGATTAATTTATTTGTTGCATTTGATAATTCCCCATATATGTCATCATCTTCATATGTTTTAAATAATTTTGCTATATCAATGCTTAATAATTTACTTAACCTAATATCCCAAGTGCTTATACTATACTCTCCAACTATAAGTGGCATCATATTAGATGAAACTCTTAATTTTGTTATAACACCCTCATATTCAGTTATAATATTTTCGTTTTGATTAATTAAGTCAAAATTTTTTCTATAACCCTGCGTTTTAAATGTAAGGTCAGACCATAATTCAAAATTATTTTTATCAATCATAGTAATTCATGGGATTTACCCATTTTTTTTAATAATTCCATGAAATATGTTTTTATTTCGTCTTTATGAAGAAAGTCTTTCGGCTCTAAGAGACTTAACATTCTATCACACCAATATATCTGTACATTATACTTATGCATATCATTAATAAATTCATTAAGCGTTCTGGGAAATGGAACTGTGGACATTGTGCTAAGTTTACCAATATTGATAATATAATGGTTAGGATAAAATTCAAGAACAATTTTTTCATCATTGGTGAATTTATACCAACCATTCATATCCTTTTTACGCCAACCCTCAAATAAATTTTCTTCAGAATTTAACATATCAACGGTAAATGATTGTTCAAGAAACGTCTTAAACTTCTCACTACCAATCGTTTCAATAAAAGGTACTGCTCTATTCATTTAATTTAAATTCTCCAATTGCTAATACCATAATATTTTTTGGCAATTTTTTAGTCTTTAATTCATTCATGATTATTGAATTGGTTATATTATCTGAAAAAATTTCACCGACATTTAGCCAACTGCGGTCTTTAATTTCAAATAATTCTTTATCCGTATCAGCATCAATAAATTTAACACTAATTCTCGGTGTTTCTTTTGAATATCTAGCCATAATATATTAATTAACTTCTTTAACAGTTTCCAATTCTTCAGTATTAACACTAACAGTACTCAAATCCTCTACACCACCACCTATTAATTTAAATATGTCAAAGAATAAAACTTTTACAATCCAAATGATTGCCACCCATTGAAAATATCCAATTTCAACTTTGAATGTGGGAAATAATAAATATTTCCATAGCATATAAACCATAGGACTGATAACAAATGATTCTAGCAAATAGTAGAACATGACAGGAAAAATATACGCAACGTTTTTTAAAAAATTCATGATATTTATTTTAATTTAATGTTATATGTTTTTGATAAATATAATAATGCTTCGGCATTAGCAACACAGTCTTTTAATGGATTATGGTTGCTTTCACTAATTCTATGCTGTTTCCATTTATAATACAAATCATGTTCAGCACCACAAAACAAATCCCCTATTCTACGTGAAGTCCACCCAAATGGATTTGATCCATAGAATTTGTGGAAATAATAATTAAGACATATCCCAAAATCATATCCGTTGTTATCAGATATACCAATTGGTTTATTTCCCGCATTTATTTTCAACCAATCAGCAAATTCTTTCATCACTTTTTCGGGTTCATCAAAAGTTAAATGTTCCTCTCTTGAAAAACCACTCACAGCTAATGCTTCAGGGTCAAAGTTATCTGAAATTGGTCTCATCTTACCGTAAAATACTTTGGACAATGTTGGTTCAACAATTACTGCTGCAAAACAAACAATTGAATAGTCTGGCATAAATCTACCATCAGACTCAACATCGACACATACCAGTTTACTCATGTGTTTTTAACAAAACATCGTTAATAGCTTGTACAAACATTTCTTTGGACAATGCACCTAATGCCATTTGGGGTCGTTCACCAAGTGGAATAAATAAAAGAGTTGGAATACTTTGTATTCCAAAAATTCTTGCAACTTCCGATTCTTCTTCGGTATTTACTTTATAGAAATCAACATTAGGATATTCGATGCTGAGTTCTTCCAAAATAGGTGCAATCGTCTTACATGGGGAACACCACGATGCCCAAAAATCAACAATGGCGGGTTTCTCACCCTTAAATGACCATTCACCTTGTGTATAGTCAAACACTTTTTCTTTGAAGGTCTCAACCGTTAAATTTTCCATTCTAATTGTTTTTTAATTTATTATTTATTTTAAAGCACCATTAATGATTTATAGTGTTCGATAAATTGTTTTGCCCCATAATCAGACTTCTCTTTGCTTTCAAAAACAAGATGACTCCCAACAGTTGTTACATATTGTGCATCGTGTTTTACTGAATCCACCAAACTAAATTTAGGAAATGTTGTAAACACTGGATGCCACTTTTGTTGGAACGTATCATCCCAATCAGGAAAATCTTTGTTATTATTAATTGCCTTAATAATAATTTTTAACTCACGATATGCAATCTCATCGGGGAATTGCATTCCAACAAACAATAAATCGCCCTTATTGGCATCATCAAATGTTTTAATTTTCATATAGTCAGCTTCGTCTTCAACGATTTTAGCCTCAGCTATATTTACATCACTCTTGTCTAATCGAATTGTTTTCATATTTCACATATTATAATTAATTGTGTAAAAATAATCAATTTTAATAAAATAAACAAGGATAAATTTATTTTATTTTCCCCGAATAGAGATTAAACTCAAAATCTCTCATTCGTTTCAGGTTTTTGTTTTCTTTTCCATTTGCTTTTACCCATCTCTCAAACTCTGCTTTAATTTCTTCCAAAAGCTTATTCCCTTTCACATACAATAATAATCTACTTTTTAAAAACATTCCCTCCCCAACATTAAAAGCAAATGAAGCAAGTGCCAATAGTTTTTCAGGAAAATTATGCTCATTAAATCCAGTTTCTTTACGGACGAAATTAATTGCATTGTCATAATCATTCTTTAATATACTGTCTGCTTGCTCAATTGTAATCTCACTTTTTGTGAAATTCTCACCAATTTGATGACCATAGCCAATAGTTCGACCTCCCACACCATTGTATGATTTAAGTCTTAATCCTTCAAGTTTTTTGAGATTCTCTATTACTATTGAATATAATCTATCGTATGAGATACTGTTAGTAATAGAATAAATTGTGTCTTTTCTTAATTTATCTTCTTTAACTTGTGCCCTTAGATTAAATGCGAACAGTAACGCAATTGATAATAAAAGTAATCTTTTCATAATTTGCTTTATTAATTTTGTGTTAGATATCTTTCATTTTCTTCTTTCGATTTCAAATAAAAAATTTTTGCAAAGATAGTACTTTTTCTCAACTCTTTGCTGTTTTTGAGAAAAAAATGTAATTCACGTAAAAGATAAATACTTTTTTATTGCAAATAAGATAATTTTAGTTATATTTGCACTGAAAATCAAATGAGCAGAATTTTCAATTTTGATTGAATTGTATCATAGTCTAAAACAAAAACACTTAATAATTAGATAGTTATGGCAGAAATAGAACCAATGTTGTTGTCGTTACCCGATTATACGACCAACGCAAATGTAGTTAAAGATTTAGTGATTCGGCATCTATGGAAAGATGGTGTAATTACTGAAGAACAAGCTGATGAATACGTGGAAAAGATGGGTGTTGTTATTATAAAAAGTGGTTGGTTTAAAAATTGGATCAAGAAGTTCAAAAAAGAAGAAAATATTTGGACATACAGATTGGTTAGATTAGAGGAGTAAATAGTAAAAATCATTCATATGAAATTTTTAATTCAAAAAGTCAACGGAAAGGTAGTACACGATTTTGCTTTCACATTGTTGGAAGCAACTAGATATTGTAAATGGTTGGGAAATGAGATAAAGGTTAAGTATCTTAATTATATTGAGGTTACAGAACCTGATGATATTTACCCAATTCAATTCAAACCATTACATAAAACTTACATACCAATAGGTAGTGTTGAATTTGTTACTGAGTTTTTAGGTTATTTTTATGGAATTACACCCAAACCAATTAATGTGCCGTTAGAATTATTTCCATTTGCATATAGACAAATTTTTAATGGGAATGAAAAAGATTTGAAAGGTAAGATGTTTGTTAAATCAAACACAAAAATAAAAGATATTTGTGGAATATTTAATGAAGGGGAATATAAATTACCAATTGGTGATTATCAATTCAGTGATGTTATTTCGATTGATGGTGAGTGGAGAGCATTTATATATAAAAACAAATTGGTTGGCTTACAGAATTACTGTGGTGAGTTTACCAAGTTCCCCAATGTGAAAATACTTAAATTAATGATTGATGCATATGCCCCAACAGCACCTATTGCATATACTTTAGATATTGGAGTTAATGATGGTGGTACTTTTGTGATTGAATGTCATATAATGACATCTGTTGGTCTATATGGATTTAGCGATATGGCATTGCTTCCAAGAATGTTTCAAGCATCATTTAATGAAATTTTAATTAACAATAAAAAATAATGACATTTTCAGAATTTATTATTTCAGAAAGAAGTGAAGTTTTTTACTGGGAATCTTTGAAACAGATTGCTAAATGTAAAAGCACATTGGAAGAATGGTTTGATCAAATGTATTACAATTGGAATTTATTATATAATAATAAATAAATGAAAAAACTTAAAGTTGGTGAAACCGATGTGGATATTACTTATGAACAAGCAATTGTACTGCACAATGCCAGTGGAATTAATTGTGAAAGAACGTACATAGTCCCATATCCATTGGGAATAATTGAACAAACTGGATTCTTTTCTAGAAAATTTTACAACCAAAAATCTTGGTGTTGTTTGGCATGTAAATGGAAAAGTGAAATTATGACAACGAGATTTATTTAAAATAATTCAAGTTCTTTGTAACAAATTAAATTTGGTTACGTATAAATATTAATATTAATAAATATGATTATGACAGTTAAGGACATTAAAAGATTTCCGAAGCTTTATAAAAAGACTTCAACAGGCGCAACCCAAGAATGGAGTGTTGCAGTGTTTGACAATGACGGTAAAGGAGCAATCGTCAGTTATTATGGACAAGTTGGTGGAAAGATACAAGAGAGTACCCAATGGGTAAATGAGGGTAAAAATGGGGGTAAAAAGAATGAAACAACCCCAATCTCACAAGCGTTGATGGATGCCGAATCAGATTGGACAAGACACCTTAAAAAAGGTTATGTTCAAAACATTGATGACGCTAAAGCAGGTGTAGTTGATGACATTATCGAAGGCGGTATCTTCCCTATCTTAGCTCACAAATTTAGTGAACAAGGACATAAGATAAAATACCCTGCACTTGCACAACCAAAGTTGGATGGTCACAGATGTACGTCACAAAATAACGATGAAAATGGTGTAGATACGTCAACACTACCTATTATGGGACGTGTGTTTAAAACATCTTTATGGAGTAGAACACGTAAACCAATTAAAAGTGTACCACATATCATAGAAGCTATTGAAAAAAGTTTCATTGACACTAAATTAGATGGTGAGTTGTATAATCACGATTACCATGCAAATTTCGAAGATTTATCTTCATTTATAAGACAAGAAGAACCAATCGAAGGTTGTGAAGTGGTTCAGTTTCACGTATACGATATTCCTCACCCAACAATGACGAACAAAGAACGTAACGAAGTGTTACAATCTTTAATACCTGTATTCGAAGGAACACCGATACACATTGTTGAAACACTTGTGGTAAACGATGAAGACGAATTGATGGATGCTTTCGAACATTTTCTATCCCTTGGATATGAAGGTGCTATTGTAAGGAATATGGATGGTTTGTATGTTAATAAACGTTCATATGATCTACAGAAGATAAAAGAGTTTGACGATGCTGAGTTTAAAATCATCGCAATCAAAGTTGGAACTAAAGGTAGCATGGCAGGTAAAGCTGTCTTCACTTGTGAGATCAAAGAGGGCGATACTTTCGATGCCAAAATGAAAGGCAGTCTTGATGAACTGAAAAAGTATGCTGACGATCCATCACTTGTATTAGGTAAGATTGTGACAGTTAAGTATCAAGGCTACACCAAATATGGTAAGCCAAGATTTCCAGTTGCGTTAAGGTTCAGGGAAGACATTTAAATTATTATATTATGAATTACTTTAAAAAACGTAGAGAAAATAAGGAAAAGAAAATATTAATTGATTATTTAAATAATTTAAATGATCCGAATGCGCAATATCCTTATTGGTATATACCAATACATCAAAATAAAATTGATTGGATCGAATGGCTTATTGGTTATTACGAAGGTAGAACTGCTTCAACACCAAAAGAATTGCTAGAGGCATATTTAGACCCAATACATAAAACACAGTGTCATGATTATTCAGCACTTGTTTCTGAATTAGAAACCATTAAATTTATTTATCATTGGGTGTATTATAAACAAATAACAGGATTTTAAATTAAAATATATGAAATTCAAGACACTAAGAAAAATAGACACCAAAGAATTTGTACATATTTATGAAATGTTTGATGTGTTTGACCTATCCACAAGTGAAATGCCAGATTTAATGACAGCACAAACCACAATGGAAGACTTGGTAAAATATTATAAATTTTCACCCATTGAATTAAATATTGAGTTAGTGGAATTAGATATTAATATATCTGGTGAAATTGGTGCAGATATTCGCAATAAATTAACTCCTGTGAAAAATTTAATTGCAATGATTATAAATATACCGCATGTTTTTAGAAATGGGGATGTTAAAACTCAGGCATTAATTAAAAAGGAAATAAAAAAATGTGAAGAGTCTATTAAATACCTCACAAACTTACTATAACGATAATGTATTTATTATATATGAAAACTCCCTTACATAATTATTACTATTGTCCTACTGAGCAATATGATTGTCCATATTCGCAAAAGTTGCATTTGGGGAAAATTATGAATATTCGGGAAATTGCAGAATATGCATCAAGATTAGGTTGGGAATATGAAGTTTTGTTACCTATGATTCTTAGAGCTTATCATAATGATGGGGATGCTGGCGTTATGGCTATATTTTATCAAATGACTGATCGTAGAATAGATAATATAAGAAGGGGACATTATATCATGACATACTATATTTAATATGGAAGTGAGTAAAATTTATTTGAATTAGTTAATAAAAATAGTATATTTAGCACACTTAAATTTAAGTGTCTAGTATTTATAATAAAATTAACTAATTATGGAAAATAATTTTAAAAGAATATGTAGAAATTGTGGAAAAGAACTTTTTTATAAAAGTAAGGATAGTTTTAATTTATCTAAGAAAATTAATGGGTTATGTAGATCGTGTGGTGGAATAAAATTAAAAAATGATAATGGTAGACAAGGTAATTTAAAAATATTATTAGATGATTCATATGAATCATTTTATTGGATGGGATTTATCTTAGCAGATGGTTGTTTTCATAAAAATAGATTAAAAATAGGGTTAAGTCCAAAAGATAAATATCATTTAGAAAAATTTGTAGAATATATATCACTTAAAAATCCTATTATTGAAAGAGAGGTAAGTGTTTCTATTTCAATTAAAGATTCTGTTATTTCGCCTATGATATGTGATAAATTTGATATAAAACCTGCTAAAACATATAATCCACCATTAACAATAAGTAAATATAATATAGATTTACAATATTGTTTATTAGCTGGATTTATAGATGGTGATGGTGGAATACAAAAACAGTATAACCGAGAAGATTATATATTAACAATTAAAAATCATGCAACTTGGATTAATATTTTAGAAGAATTTAATGAACTAATAGATGGAACTAAAAAATTTACAAAAATAAATAAAACTGGATATGCTAGATTAATAATATCTAATAGCGAAATATTAAAAAATTTAAAAAAAAGAATTGAATTATATAATCTTCCTTTAATGAAAAGAAAATGGGATATTATAGACTATAATTATCAATCAAGTGTAAAAAAATCAAGTGAGTTAAAAAATTTAGTGTTAACTGAGTTAAAAAATGGTATGAAACCAAAAGAAATTAAAATTAAATATGGTACATCATACCCAAATATAAGTAGAATAAAAAGAATTTACTATGAAAAATAAAAATTTGGAAGTGTCTGCTGTTGACTGTAGTAAAATATGGTTTACAGCAGACACGTAGTTACGCATTTTTCACATACAAACATTATTAAGGGAATATCACGATGGACAGATAAATCTGGCTGTAGAGATTTTAATGATGTTTGGTATCACAATCAAACGTTATTAAATAATATCAACAATACCGTTGGTGAGGAAGATATATTATATTTTCTTGGAGATTTTAGTTTTAATGGACACATTAATATTGAAAAGTATCGTAATTTAATTAATTGCAAAACAATTCACTTTATTGTGGGCAATCACGATAATAATTTAGTTAAACATAGAGAATACCACAAATTATTTGCCTCAATACTTCAAAGAAAAACAATTGTTATTGAAGATTACACCATTTTATTAAATCATCGAGCCATAAATGATTGGGATAAGGGTAAGGAGAAAGATGATAAATATTTCCATCTCTACGGGCACTCTCACGGAAGTTTTCAAAATGAGGGACTATCAATGGATGTTGGTGTAGATTGTCACCCTGAGTTTAGACCCTTTTCTTTTGAAGAAATTAAATTATTTATGGAAAAACGCAAAATAGTTTAAAAAATCTTTGCATTTATTGTAACATTTCATATCTTTGTTTCGTAAAACAAATATTAACATTTAAATTTTATAAAAATGAAAATTTTCGGACAGATTGTTGCGGTCATATTAGGACTGACTTTGTTGGTGTTTCTTGGTTTTGGGATGAAGAGTTGTAGTATCTTTCAAAAACATGTCTATAATAGCATGGAAAACGCTGTTATTAGTTATGATGAGTATCAGGATATTTACAATACCTGTAAACAACTGAATGCCGACCTTGGGGTGATTAAAGATACTCCCGACACCGATGCGCAATTTGCACAGTTTTCGAAATCTCAACGTATTAATGCAATTAAGATGAATCTTAATCGTTGGATTGGCGAATATAATGCAAAGAGCAAGCATATAGATAAAAAATGGTGGAAGAGTGAGTCTTTACCATATGAGTTAAGTACAAATCAATATTCGAATTATTAAACAATGAAGTGTGTAAAATTTATTATGATTACCCTTGTATTATTCATGGGAATCACTGCCCAAAAGTGTGAAGATGGTACTCCAAGAAATGATACTGCTATTAAAGAGCAGGCTCATACTGAAATGAACCAATCAATCTTATTGCAAAATCAGCCACTCCCAACAATTACATGGAGTATGGAAAGAGACAACCTGACCAAACTTAAAAAGTTACAGAATGATCGCACCATTAACTTTTTTATGTATATATTCAATGAGGGCATTCAAGAGCCAATTGGATATTACCAAGTTAACAAGGTTAGTTCAGTAAACAGTCAACTTAGTAATCCACAACAAATTATATCTGGACATAATAGCAATAATGATTTGCCTGTAGGTACAGTTGCTGTAATTGACAGTCCCTCTGAAGATGGTAGCTATGGAACAAATGGTGATGCTGTATTTGGATTCACCCCCGAAGGAATATGTATTCAAACTAATATGCACTATATAACTAGTACAGTGCCACTTAATTTTCCTCGTCCTGTTATGAGACTTGCCATCATAAGTACTAAAGAAGCACAGACGCTTTTAGATGCCACAAAGAAGGCTATGCAATAACAACATTAAATATAAACTGATAAGTTCTTTGAAAATATTAAAAGATAGTTCTACTCTTATTGAATGAATCACTAACTGTCTACTGACTGTGGTTTAAATGAAACTCAGGGTTAATCATTCAGAGAGTACTAATAAACTAATTGAGGTGTCATATTCATACATGTCCCACCCACTAAAGCAGGTGTCAGTATTAGGAGTACGCAATTAGTTTTCATTAATGTGGTTAAAACCTTGGCAGATAGGAAGTGAACAAATAAGGCAATCGAAAGATGCAATAGTTCACAATACCACAAATAAGATGATTGTGGGTGAGTACAGTGACTCTTTAATTGGTAACGATTATTGGTAGAGGTAACCCACAATCAATTTTAACCCTAACTCTTTGTCCTGTACCCTTGTATGTGATTTAGTTCATAGAAACTCGGATAAGTTCAGCAGGAATTAAAAGGGTAAGAAATTAAGAGCGGGTTTTAGTTGATGATTAATCAAAACTGTTTGAGTAACGATGCCGTCCATTCATACGCATCGATGAAGTTTCAGACGAATCTATATTATCGGGATTGGCTATCCTATTTAGTAATAAGCAAGCGATAAGGGGTTTTCAAAGTGTGGTTAGTTTTACCCTATTGCGAAAAATGGTCAGGTGGCGAAATTGGTAGACGTGGGACTCTGGGGAAACCGTAATATTCAGAGTGTGATAAAGGTTTCATACAGGTTCGAATCCTGTTCTGACTACAGGGAGAGAAAGGACGATGCTTGCAACTTCTCTACGATATGAAAGTATGATACAAAAAGTGAGCACGAGCTTAGAACATACTCGTAACATGATTCTAGACAGCTCGGAAAGACGAGCAACATGGTCGGGTAGTTGAATTGGTATAACGGCTGGCAAGTGAGTAATAGAGTAAGCGTAGGAAAATTGCACTGCTCCGCACAATGCGTCACAACTGGCATCCTTTGCAGGTTCGAATCCTGTTCTGATCACAATGACAAGTCTGAAATGAGCAAATCAGACACGAAGGCTGGGATAGCTTTGCTCCGTATAAAAAACTAGATGTTCCCAGACAAAGGAAAGTTGTTGACTAAACCTAAGTTTGCTGGTTTGATAAATTAAACTAGTTTTTAATGGTTAGGAAAAGTTGGCATCAGAATGAACAGTTGCAAATGTTTCACTGAGTGTAGGTTCGAATCCTATTCTAACCACAAATTTAAATTAAAGATTATGAAAAAGTATTTTATTGGATTTGGAGTTATTGTATTATTACATTTATTACCATATTTAATGCTTAACGATGCAAATATGGTTGCAAACATTGAAACAGCAATATTAATTCCAGATGTACTCATTCTTGGATTAGTATTCACATCAGAAAATAAAAAATAGTATGTGAAATTCACATATTGAGATTATTAAAGGATACACATTCATACTTCTCTGATGTCTTAGAGAACGAAGATATGGATGGTTATAAAAGACTTAATGGTGTGTGTATCTTCATTTAAATTTAAGCACCCAATCCATATAAAGACTGACTGATGGAAAGACATCAAAATGGTCGGATGACGGAATTGGTAGACGTTAAGTGTTAGTATAGTAATATACAAAACCGTGGGTTAACAGTAGGTGCGCCAGCCTACATACAGGTTCGAATCCTGTTCCGACTATAAAATTGACTGAGTGACGAAATGGTAGACGTGCTCACGGCAGTGGTGTAAGTTATGGCGTTGAATAAAGAGAGAAGCCCAGAAATAAAGTAATAACAAGTTGTGGGTTCGAGTCCCACCTCAGTCACAAAAATAATAATTATGAAAGATGCATTGATTACATTTGAAACGGCAAAACTTGCTAAAGAAATGGGGTATAAACCATTATATCCTTCCACCGAATATGTGTGCGGGTTTATAGACGAAGATGATTTTTTAACCCCTCTTGAGTGCAAAATTCAGGAAGAAGATTGTGATAGAAACACATATTATCTTCGCCCCACACAACCCGAACTACAAAGATGGTTAAGAGACCAATATAAGCTTTATGTTCAAGTTACTTTAATTGAGGATATCGTAGGTATTACTGAAAGTTTTGATGTTATTGTTGCATCAATAACAAAACAAACATATGTCTATGAATCCAGCAATAGTTTAATTGATTATGAAACTGCATTGGAAGAAGGATTGTTTAACGCTTTAAAATTCATAAAATGAACAAAGATTTTGTTTCGTATGAGATTGGTTTAGAATTAAAGAAAATAGGTTTTAATATCCCCAATTCTCATTATTATCTATATGATGGAACTTTTGGAACATTTTCGTTTTATGACGAATCAACCAATACCGAATTGGTCAATAGGGTAGTGTCAGGTCTTGAAGATAAAACTTGTACTGCACCAAGGGTGAGTGAAGTGTTACGTTATTTTAGAGATGTACAAGGCTTATACGTAAATAATGTGCCCGAATTCTATACCAACGGAATTAACTTTAACTGGCAAATTTTGTGGTATACTCCAAAAGAAGAATGGAAATGCATTGATGGTTCTCCAAATATAATGAATACCTATTCTATCTATGACGCAACATTTCAATACGGGGATAATGGGGAATACCCAACACAAGAAGATGCTGACTTAGGTGCAATCAAATTAATGATTGAGATTATTAAAATCGGAAAAAACATCTACCTCGAAGAATTGGATAAAAAACGTTTAAATGGCGATTATGAATGGTAAATATTAATAAACTTGATATTTTGTAACATTTAAATCTTACTTTCGTATAATCAAATAAAATAATATAATGAAGAAGTTTACAGAAATTGGACAGTTTAGAAATGTGGTTAGAGAACTTAGAACTAATCACGATTATAAGGGTAGTGATGCAGATGGCAACCCGATTTATTCTCATGATACCCCATACCCAATATTGACATTTAGGGGTACGGTAAAAAATCATGGAACAAATGCTAGTATTGCGAAGTATTATCACAACGCTAATTCAGAACATGTCAGTGCTTATTTTACACATGAATTTCAATCAAGAGAAAACGTATTGAGTTTAGAAGCGGATAATGCAGGTTTTATGCGTGAAATGTTGCAAAAGGATTATCAAAAACTTTTTGATTATATTGATTTCAAAGAATCATGTGTAATCTATGGAGAGTGGTGTGGTAAGGGCATTCAAAAGGGTGTTGCAATTGCACAATTACCAAAGATGTTTATCATATTCGCTATCCGTATTGATGATGTTTATCAAGACATGACTAATTTTATTCATCTTAAAAATGAAGCACAACAGATTTATAATATCTTGCAATTCAAAACATATTCTGTTGATGTTGACTTTAATAAACCCGAATTAATTCAAAATAAAATTGTTGAATTAACGTTGGAAGTTGAAGATGAATGTCCTGTTGGTAAGTACTTCGGTGTTAGCGATATTGGTGAGGGAATTGTTTTTGAGGGTTTCACCGAACAATATGGTCAAAAGAGGTATATCTTCAAAAGTAAGGGTTTAAAACACTCAAACTCAAAGGTTAAGACTTTGAAACCAGTTGATAATGATAAAATTAATGCTTTAACTGAACTTGCTGAAACAGTAACTCCTACATGGAGATTGGAGCAAATGCTTACAGACGCATGTGATTTAAATAATGGTGGTCAGATTGACAGAAAGCATATGGGCACATACATTAAAATGGTTGTTGCAGATATACAGAAAGAAGATTCTGATATTATTAGTGAAGCAGGTTATGAATTGAAAGACATTGGTAAATATGTTTCCGAAATCGCTAAATTGTATTTCTTCGAACAAGAAAAAAATCAAATTTTTAATTAAAAATATTATGAAAGACGAGTTAGGTGACCGCATAAAAAATAGTTATGAAAACAGAACAAGGTATTATTTACCACGTAGAACCTATACTTTGGCGAGAATTGATGGTAAGGCATTTCATTCTTACACCAAAGGTTTGAAAAGACCTTTCGATATGGATTTAATTGAAGATATGGATAACACTGCTGCTTACCTTTGCAAGAACATTCAGGGTGCTAAGTTTGCATTTGTCCAATCTGATGAGATATCTATTCTATTAACTGATTTTGAAGCTATTGGTACTGATGCATGGTTTGATGGAAACGTTCAAAAAATGGCTAGTGTAAGTGCTAGTATGGCTACTGCAAAGTTTAATCAGTTAAGGATGATTCGTATATTAAGTTATAATACGGGTTTTGATTTTAATAAAATTAAACTTGCTGAGTTTGATTCACGTGTCTTTACCATTGCTTCTAAGGAAGAGGTTATGAATTATTTCGTATTTAGACAGCAAGATACTGTTAGAAATAGTATCTCAAGTGTTGCTCAAAGTTTATATTCACACAAAGAACTTAATGGTAAGAATAATTCCGAACAACAGGAAATGATTTTTCAAAAGGGTACTAATTGGAACGATTTATTTCCAAAACTAAAAAGAGGAAGGTTTATCACTAAGGTTATGACTGAAAAAGAGGCTGATCCTAATATCCCCAATAGTGTTACAACCATTAGAAGTGCATGGGTAAGTATTGAATGTCCTACATTCACAAAAGAAAGAGAATTTTTAATTGAAAAAATCCCCAATTTATTGTAACATTTTTTATATTACTTTCGTATTATAAATTCTAAAACAAATATTAATAATTTAAAAACAAAA
>Ga0268283_1000687_pt1 | contig 19794 bp, 20 predicted proteins | sample saktaG_13_FD_190140 | JGI IMG/M metagenome (GOLD analysis project Ga0268283, IMG submission 190140) | Saline water microbial communities from Sakinaw Lake, British Columbia, Canada - sak_2013_06_06_36m | ecosystem: Environmental > Aquatic > Non-marine Saline and Alkaline > Saline ... | reverse complement strand
CCATTATTGATTTGGAAAATCAAACTGTGACTAAATCAGTTGGCGTGGGAAATTATCCCTGGGGCGTAGTGGTAAAACCATGAAGCCAGCCATCGCATTATCCATCGAAAACTTGAGTTTTTCTTACAGTGGCAAGAAAGCGCTGGATCAGGTCAGTTTTAAGATATGTGCCGGTGAATGCACCTTGCTCTTGGGCCCTAACGGTGCCGGTAAGAGCACGTTGTTTTCGTTGATCACCCGCTTGTATGACACCCATGAGGGTCGTATCGAGTTGTGTGGTTTTGATATTAAACAGCAAACTCGCCAAGCCTTGGCAAAGCTGGGCGTAGTTTTTCAGCAAACCACCCTGGATATGGATTTAACCGTCATGCAAAATTTACGTTACCACACAGCCTTGCATGGCTTGGGACGTAAAGAAGCCGTGCAACGGATTCAGAAAGAACTGGAACGCTTAAACATGTTTGATCGACGGTTTGAGAAAATTCGCCAACTTAATGGCGGGCATCGACGTCGCGTAGAAATTGCCCGTGCATTACTGCATAAACCGGCCTTGTTATTGCTGGATGAGCCGACTGTGGGTCTGGATGTACCCAGCCGGGTAGCAATTGTTGACTATGTGCATCAGTTGGCCGTTAATGAAAAACTGGCGGTTTTATGGGCGAGCCATTTAATCGATGAAATTTATCCGAACGATCATTTAATTGTGCTGCATAAAGGCCAAATAAAAGCCAATGGCACAGTAGATGACGTTTTAAAAATAACGAATTCGACCATGGTAAAAGATGCTTTTTACAACTTGACGCAAGGCGGGCAGGCATGTACATGATGCATTACTGGCGGGCAATGTGGGGCATTATCGGACGTGAATTATGGCGATTTGTTACTCAACGGGAACGCTTTATTTCCGCACTGGTCAGGCCGTTGGTCTGGCTGTTTGTTTTTGCCGCCGGCTTTAGAGCGGCCTTGGGGCTTGCCATCACACCGCCTTACGAAACCTACATTCTGTATGAAGTTTATATTACGCCGGGACTGATTGGCATGATACAGCTCTTTAACGGCATGCAGAGTTCATTATCCATGGTTTATGATCGGGAAATGGGCAGTATGCGCATACTGATGGTCTGTCCGTTACCGCGATGGTTTTTATTGCTCAGTAAATTACTGGCAGGCACAGGCGTATCCATCTTGCAGGTCTATGTGTTTTTAGCTATTGCCTGGTTTTATGACATTCATGCCCCATGGCAAGGCTACTTGTGGGTATTGCCAACCTTGATGCTGTCCGGATTAATGCTGGGGTCGCTGGGATTATTATTATCATCCTTCATAAAACAACTGGAAAATTTTGCCGGCGTCATGAATTTTGTCATTTTTCCAATGTTTTTTATGTCAACCGCACTGTATCCTTTATGGAAAATGAAAGAATCCAGTGTACTGCTTAGCCAAATGGCGCAATACAACCCGTTTTCTCAAGCAGTTGAATTAATACGTTTTGCCTTGTATGGACAGTTTAATAAATACGCCTTTTTTTATACCTTGTGTGCTTTTATGCTGTTTATGACGGCTGCCATCATTGGCTATAATCCATCAAAAGGCATGATGGTTAAAAAAGGAGGAGGTTAAAAATTCAACGGATTCATTTGAGTTGATCCCTTACCCTATAGATAATTGTTATTAGTTAGTACTAAAAACCAGAAAAACAGCCGTCCTGTAAAAAAGGCTACAACATCATTTAATCTTAAAGTATAGTGTAAATTCTGACAGAAAAGTGCTATTAAGCACTTGAAAAGTTTTGTCATTGTGGTAAGTTTACCAATCTAGTAGGTATACTTTTAATAATGCGCCTACTTTTTTGTTAAATTAAATGATTTACTAACAACGCTTGCCTATTGCTTGGTTAAAATTAAACTAATTTATTAAGCAATATTTATAATTATAATAAATATAATCAAACTAATATGAGGATGAGAAATGAGCACTGAAGATAACGCCAATCAAGAAGAAATCGTAAAAACAGAAGATACTAATCCAACAGTTGATTCGTCACCAAGCAGTGGCGGCAGTTTTATTTCTTCTTTTTTAAGCTTAAAAGAAACAAATCCTAAAGTGTTTTTTGGAAGTATAGGCGGCATAGTCGTCCTTCTTGTTCTAATGATGTCAATGGGTGGCAGTAGCTCAAAACCGCTTCTAACAGGCCCTGTTCTTAAAGACCTTGTAATAGGTCAACAATACACACTAAAAAGTGCTAACTCTTATGATCCTTCCGCGACTGTTCGATTGGTTGGAACTCCTGGCACTATTGCGGCTTATGATGATACCGAAGAAGCAGACAGAGCAGGTGTTTGCCAACATATTCCACAAGGAACACCGGTTTCAGTACTCGAATTTTCAGATGCTTATGGAAAGCAAAAAGCCTATGCAAAAGTCAGAATTGAGAATGGCGACTGCAAAGGAAACGAAGCTTGGGCTTTAGCAATTGATATTCAGTGATAAATATCAATTGACAGCGTTTTTAAAATATATATAATACTCTAATTGATTTAAGTGCGGGAATAGCTCAGTGGTAGAGCACAACCTTGCCAAGGTTGGGGTCGCGAGTTCGAATCTCGTTTCCCGCTCCAATATAAAATAAAAAAGCCGCGAATCATCGCGGCTTTTTTATTTTACCTTTATGGTTGCGTAGCAAAATGGTTATGCAGTGGCCTGCAAAGCCATCTACGGCGGTTCGATTCCGCCCGCAACCTCCACAGGTTGATTCAGACAGATACAAAGACATACAGAAACCCGCAAGTCACATGGCTTAGCGGGTTTTTTATTGTCCAACGAAGTACATTTAGATATATTGACATACCGTCATTAGTGGCGGATAACTAGCGGTATATTAAAATAATTTGAATCTTATGCCGTCATGCCCCTTTCAGATACCGCCATAAAGAATGCAAAACCTAAACCTGATAAGTCTTACAAGCTTTCAGATGAAAAATGAATGCACTTACTTGTACACAAAAATAGCAGCAAATACTTTAGACTTGATTATCGATTTGCAGATAAAAGAAAAACATTAACACTAGGAGTTTACCCAGAAACCACCTTAAAACAAACCAGAGAAAAAAAAGACTCTGCAAGAAGCCTAAATAGCAGATGGGATTGACCCCAGTGAAAATAGAAAGGCTATCAAAGCATCAAAAGTAGAAAGTGCGTCAAATGGCTTTGAAATTATAGCTAGAGAGTAAGGAGCAAAACATGTTAATGATAACGCTACACACAAAACTGTTGGACTGATATTTGATATGAAGCATATGCCATTTAAACCCTGATTATTGCAACCAAGGTCTTTTGATAAAATACTAAGAGTCAGTTTAAATTATGTAGACGCTTGATGGTCTTCAGCAGTGACTTTACGTGGCCGACCACTGCGAGGCTTGTCAAGTAAAGCAGAAACACCACCTTTTGACCATGCTTTTAGCCAAGTTGCTGTTGTTTGTCTGCATACGCCAAATATTTCAGATAATTCTTGAAGCTCAAATCCTGATTCACTCAATAAAACAGCATGTGCTCTCATGCGAGGCATGTAACCTGGATGATTCTTTTTCATATTTTCCAGGGTTATTTTTTCTTCTTCTGAAATTTCTTTAATTTTAATCATGATATGTAAGCCTTAAATCTGAAGTCTTTGTTGGTAAGTTTTATGTTATTGCACTATTCTTTAATTTTATTTGAATCATAAATAATCCATTTTTTTATGATCCGTTAAGAATAAACTTTATCGTTGTTAAACGTTAATTGCAGCAAACTTAATAAAGGTTCAATCCAGCATCAAAAAAAGTTAAAAAATTTTTATCAAAAAAAATTAAAACCCAAAGTTACCTGTTAAAATACTTTAACAACCTGATATCATCATAACCTACTTGTCTAATTCTTAAAAGAAAAAACATAAGCGAATTATCAAAAACCTGGTATTTTTCGAATACCTCGACCAAAAAATAAATCTTTAATCCAGAAGGGCAAAAACACTCCCTCACCTAATTAAAGCAAAGATCATACGAGTAGAATCATATCATTATAGCCAATGGTATTTTTAACTTATTGTATATAAAGTAATTTAAATGCAGCTTAAACACATGGAATTGCTCCCGTTAACCTGTGATTTTTATTAGCCCTAAAATTAACTACCGATTGTATCAACTCTATTCTTTTAAGTTAACAAAAATAAATCGTAATTTATAAGTGACAAGTACTAAATTAGCGCTATAAAGTTACTCCGTTGCGCTTACAAATAGGCAAAAAACCAAATACCCATCTAAATAAGACCACTCTTATTTGTTTTTAGGCTGAAAGTTTTTCTAGGCAAGTACAGAAGCAACCTCTTCGCAACTGATAATATTTTTGTTACTTTTAAGTATAAAATCAGCCAGCTTGGTAATGGCTTTCCAGTTTGAAGCATCACTGATAAACTCACAGGCTAGGCCAAACATTTCGTCCATTTTTGCATCTTGTAACTTCTTGCATTTAGAAAAACTCTCTACATATTCACGAACCAAGGCAAGATCAGAATCACCGCCATAATTTTTAAGTGATTTTAAATTGACCAAGGTATGATTAAACAATTCATCGTCCCTGTTATATACATATTTAGCCTCCGCCAAGGGACCAACCAGCAAGTTAATAATGTCAGCTTCATAGGCAATTAAATAGTCTTTTACCAAAGGGGTTATAGCTTCATTTTGTTCAATCAATTTATGCGCCATACCATCAACTGTGAAGGGTAACGATTGTATTAAGCGTCCACCTTCAACTCTTGCGACACTATCATCAGCGGTTGATTGGTAAGCTGATCGATTATAGTCTGGAGATTCACTTATATCCTTAAATATAATTTGAAAAAAAATAGGGGGCAAATTCCTGGCTTTGTTATTTAAATAAATGGCAGCGGCATGCCCTGCCTCATGAAAAGCAATACAGTACTTGTGCTGTTTGAGTTTGTCGCGTATGCAACCATCAATTATTTTGTTACGTTTCATCTTAAATACCACTGCTTGAATAGTCAATTATCTCTTCTAATGACTGACTTTAAATAAATGTGTCTATTTACTAAAAACCAACCATTTACCGGATTACAATACTTTGTAATGACTTCAGCTAAAAAACCGAGACATGAAGCTCACCACTTATTAAGAATAGTGTATCTTTGAGACTTTATTTTATTTAAGGGAGTCATAAATCACCTTAAAACCAAAAGATTCTTTGTAACTTATAGGTTGTCAAAAATCCTTCCTAGCTAATTATCGAAGCCAATATCGGCGCTGACTACTAATTTCCCGCTCAGCTTCAAGCCAGTCTTCTAATTCATGACCGGCGTCAAAAGCTCTTTTTTCTGCTCTATAGTAGGCATTTTTAGCAACCATCTCCCGAAATTCATCAAGATCTATGCCGCCGCTATAAATATCATTTATTGAAGTGTGTTCGTTTTTCATTTCCCCTCCTGGCCTTTGTAATGCAAAGAGTTTGTCTCCGTTAAGCATTTTATAAACAAAATACCTAAGTTGACAATCCGTATAAATACCTACTCTTGGCTAAATTTATCATTTAAAACGTCTGAACGCGCAGCCAACACCATTAAATCTGCAAGATTTTCTGCCTGCATTTTTCTCATGATACGTGCCCGATGGGCTTCCACCGTACGATTACTGATACCCAGCTCTTTTGCCATTTCTTTATTTGAATAACCCTTTACTATCAGAGAAAGTAGCTCTTGCTCGCGAACAGTTAAGTAATCGAGGCGATTTTTTATAGTAAGATACTCATTAAGCTGCTTCCTGTTGGCAACGTCCTTTTGAAGCGCCTCTTTGATTCGCTCCAATAGAAGTTCATAGTCAAATGGTTTTTCCAGAAAATCAACCGCACCGGATCTAAAAGCTTTTGCGGAGTCTGAAACTCTGGCATGCCCACTTATAAATATAATTGGAATGGAAATGCCTCTAGCTAATAATTCATCCTGAAGTTCAAGGCCACTCATCTCAGGCATCCTAACATCCAAGATTAGGCAGCCAGTATGATTAAAACTATAATTATTTAAAAAGTCTTCTGCTGATTCAAAACTTCTAACCGTTAGCCCGGTTGATTCAATAATAAGTGCTAAGGAATCACGAATCGCAAATTCATCATCAACCAAATAAACTAAACTGTCAGCGTTGTTATCATTCATAAATTGCTCACTTTAAGGGCAAGGTAAAATAAAAAGTTGTGCCTTTTTCCGGTTTACTATTGAAATGAAAAACACCTTCATGCGCTTCTACAATGGAGCGACTGATGGACAACCCCATTCCCATTCCGCCTGCTTTTGTAGTGTAAAATAGGGTTAATATTTTTTTTTGCTGCTCTTCATTAATACCAATGCCGTTATCTTTTATCCTGACCTCTATAGCATTTTGATTTATCAAATGAGTTTCGATGGACAATTGACGTTGTATATTTTTTGACAACTCTTTTAAGGCATCAATACTATTTCTTATCAGGTTTAACAAAATCTGCTCAATTTGAACGTCATCAATAGAAACAACTGGAATATTTTTTTCCAACTCAAGCTTCAGGCGTATATTATTTTGCTTTAAGTCAGTGGCACATAAGCTAACAGCATCTTCAACCAAGGTATTGATATCCCTATCTATACGATATACATTTCTATGACTGACAAAATCCTTCATACGATGAATGATCTGCCCCGCTTTAAGTGCCTGCTGATGTATCTTGAACAAGATATCTCTCAGCTTGCCAAGGTCTGGATTTTCAGTCTTAATAAAACACAAACTAGCCTGTGTATAATTTGCAATGGCGGTTAGTGGCTGATTAATTTCGTGGGCAATACCTGATCCAATCTCACCCATAAGACAAAGACGGGTAACATGAGCCAGCTCTTCCAGGTGCTTTTTCTCTTGCTGCTCCTGATGTTTACGCAAACTTACATCGCGGACAATACCGGCAAAATAGCTCATACTATCTATTGAAAATTCTACCAATGAGATATCCAAAGGCACTACCGAGCCGTCCTTACGAATGCCGTCAACCTCGCGAATTAAACCAATAATACTGGGGATTTTAGAATGAAGATATTTTTTTACCTCACGGCCATTTTTTTTTCTTCGCGAGGTCGACATTAATTTGTCAAAACGACTACCTATAAGTTCAGCTTCACTGTAACCAAAAATAGTGGCCACAGCCGCATTGGTAGAGACTATATTACCAGACGTATCGATGGTTATAATGCCTTCTATAGAGGCATTAAAAATGGCATTAAGTTTAGCCTCCCGCTCACATAATTGGTGCTTAAAATGATTAAGCTCTTTGATTTTTTTAGTTAAATCCAAATTACTTTCAATAAGCTTGGTTGTCTGTTCATGAATCTTTTCCTCCATTTTTTCATTTAGACAAGAAATAGTTTCCTGAGTGTATTTATATTCTGTAATATCCTGAATTGCTAAGTAAATTTGAACATTACCGGCATTACATTTATTAACGCTACCGCGTAATTCTACATAAATAAACTGGCTATTATGAGTGCAAAATGATCTAGAACAACTATATAGCCCCAGCCCCGGACATTCAGATTTTATTGAGACGTTATTCTGGGTAGCCAGCTTCGCATTTAGCATTTTATTATTTGCTCCATAGACAAGATCATGGATAAAAAAATTATATTCTTCCTGATCTGTAGGATACATATAATCCCCCAGCTTATTGTTTAAAAGACCCTCTTTAGAACCATTCAATAATTGCATGGCGGCAATATTGGCTTTTTTAATAATGCCATGCTCATCTAGCGTTAGATAAGCGACAGGGGATAAATTATAGATCATCTCAAAATCATCATAAGAGGCGATCAATTGCTGATGCGTTCGTTTTAATTCATCATTTTGTGCTTCCAACTCTATTTGATGAGCTTTAAATTCAAACAACAACTTTTCAATGTCTATAGATGACACCAATCCAAAATCTTTTGATAATTTAACAAGTAATTGCTCTGCTTCTTTTTGGAGAATTTTAGCACTCCCATTCTTCATGGATTTAGTGGACATTGCGAATAGGCTTCCTGAGAGTAATTGCAATTAACGCTGGCTTATAATTGTCCTTTTTTCATACAGTTTAGCTGCAGAAACCATAAAAGTATTGCCGGCCCATAAAATCATTCTAGAATCCGGCAAATCCTTTGATATAAACTACACTTTAAATTTTAGTTAAACTAAATTTTAACAAAATGAAAATTCAGCTATTAAATTTACAGCAACTTAATTGCATTCTTGATGAGTCCAATATCATCAATACCCAAAGACATACTATTGACGTTTTAATTCATACCATTGAACATTCTGACTTTGGCATTGCTTCAATAATAGAGGAAGCAGTCGGTGGAGGCATTTTAATCTACGGACAATGTTCAAGAAAACAATATCGACTATCATATTAACTCAGTCTACTGCTCTAAGTCGCTTTAAAACGCAAGCCAGAATGCCACAAGAGGCGCTATGTTTAGTATGATTATTCCAATCTTATAAAATGCCATACTGACATAGTGCAGTTGATCAAAGGTTTCTAACGATAAAATAAACCACCGACTGTGCAGACGATATACAAAATCGTGGGCAAACCAGAAAACAACAAACCAAACCAAATCACAAGCATTCCATAATTGAAAGCAAGACAATAAAGCAAAATTTCTTTAATAACGTCCAAATTCATCGTAAGACCTCAATTTTAAAAGTTATAAGGCCTAACTATATCTAGGGTATAATTTTATCTTTATGTAGTAGTTAATTGCTCACACATAGATTAGTAGCTGATACAATTAATTATCAATAATAATCGTAAATACACCGTCACAGAAGCTTGATTGTTTCTTTGCATCAGAAATCGCCCCCCCCTCTCTGAATGGATAAAAACATTTCTATTTACCCACCTTCTTCCCTATCTATATCCAAGCTAATGCGCATTCATTCACTACCGATTCAATTAATCAATCAGATTGCCGCTGGCGAAGTTGTAGAAAGACCCTCGTCTGTCGTTAAAGAACTGGTTGAAAATTGTTTTGATGCTGGTGCGGGACAAATTACTATAGAAATAGAACAAGGTGGTACTCGACTCATAAAAATAAGGGACGATGGCTGTGGCATCGTTAAAGAAGACTTGCCCTTAGCCTTATCAAGGCATGCCACCAGTAAAATTGCAACCCTACAAGATTTGGAACAAGTTTCCAGCATGGGTTTTCGTGGCGAAGCTTTACCCAGCATCAGTTCTGTTGCAAGACTGACTCTGATTTCGCGCACTATGGATGCAGAGTGCGCTTGGTGTGTCACTGCAGATGGCTCGGAAAGAAACTTTAATCCTCAACCAGATCCGCACCCTCAAGGCACCACGATAGATGTGCGGGATTTATTCTATAATACGCCGGCCAGACGCAAGTTCCTAAAAACCGAAAAAACCGAATTTTCCCATATTGAAACATTAATAAAAAGGATGGCGCTTAGCCGTTTTGATATTGGCTTTACCCTTACCCATAACCAAAAAGAAGTATTTAATCTAAAACCGGCAAAAACCGATTCAGCTCAAGAGCAAAGGATCGGCAATATATGCGGACCAGCCTTTATTGAAAATTCGGTTAAGATTGAGTTTGCTGCATCCGGCTTACATTTAACCGGTTGGGTTGGTTTACCCACCTTTTCACGTAGCCAACAGGATATGCAGTTTTTCTATGTAAACGGCCGATTAATAAGAGATAAACTGCTTGCACATGCTGTTAAGCAAGCTTTTCAGGACGTTTTATTTCATGGTCGCCATCCAGTTTTTGTTTTGTATTTAACCCTAGACCCTACCTTGGTTGATGTCAATGCGCATCCTGCAAAGCTGGAAGTCAGATTTAGAGAAGGCCGATTGGTTCATGACTTTTTGTTCACCGCCCTGCACCGATCACTCGCAGACTTAAGGCCTGAACACAGCATCTCACGAATTGAAGTTACGGACAACGAACAACCGAATCCTGACGCTCTCTCTCAACGCACGACACCCCAGTATTTTAATTCTGCTGCTTTCAACCATAGACCACAGCAAAGCTCACTGCCTTTGACAGTAGCTGAAACGATTAAGTCTTACGCTTCTTTGTATTCTGAAGACAAGCACTTACAAAAACATCAAGATCAACCGCTACCCGAAACAACTGCTGATGCCCCATTAGGCTATGCTATTGCACACTTACACAATATTTATATTTTGGCCGAAACGCCAACAGGTATCATCTTGGTTGATACGCATGCGGCACATGAACGCATTACTTACGAACGACTGAAACAACAATATCAACAAGGGGCAATTCCGAGTCAACCCTTGTTATTACCTATTAAGATCAATGTCAGCTCATCAGAGGCTGATTTAGCAGAGCAAGAGTATGAGTTTTTTAATTCACTTGGATTTGAATTAAATCGTTCAGGACCTGAAACCATCATTCTGCGGTCAACACCGGCATTATTGGGCAATATCGACAAAGAAAAGTTAATTCGTGATGTTTTGGCCGATATTTCTGTACATGGCATGAGCCTTCGGATACAGGAACAAACCAACCAGCTTTTGGCAACTATTGCCTGTCATGGATCGGTTCGCGCGCACCGTCGTTTGACCATAGAAGAAATGAATGCTTTACTGAGGGATATGGAGCAAACTGAAAGAATTGGACAATGTAATCATGGCAGACCAACCTGGATTGAATTATCTACCCAAGACCTTGATAAATTTTTCTTGCGGGGGCAATAAATAAATTGCACCCCAATCTCATTCCGTGAATCTATAAAAATGCCCAAACACCCACTCCCTCCAGCCATTTTTTTAATGGGGCCAACAGCTTCGGGTAAAACAGCGCTTTCTGTAAAACTGGCAAATGCGCTGGATGGAGAAATTATTAGTGTAGATTCTGCTTTGGTCTATAGAGATATGAATATAGGCACAGCAAAACCGACGACAGAAGCAAGAGAGGGTATTCCTCATCATCTACTTGATATTTTAGATCCCTCAGAATCTTTCTCAACGGGTCAATTCAGAACGCAAGCACTTACTTTAATGGCGGCAATAACCAGACGCGGAAAAATACCGATCTTGGTCGGAGGCACCATGCTTTATTTTAATGCTTTGTTTAATGGACTTGCTGTATTGCCTGAGGCGAATCCTTTAATTAGGGCACAATTAGATCTTGATTTAGAGGGGCTAGGTAAAGAAGCTTTACATAACCGTCTTGCTGAAATTGATCCGCTCGCAGCTGCAAGAATTCACCCTAATGACCCTCAACGTGTGCAACGGGCTTTAGAAGTCTTCGCAATCAGCGGCAAACCCTTATCTTCATTTTTTGACTCTGCACAATCCGAAGCGTTGCCTTATCAAAAAATAAAGCTGATTGTTGCACCATCAGACCGAAAAATTCTTCATGAAATTATCGCTCAACGTTTCCATGTAATGCTTGAACAAGGTTTTATCAACGAAGTTGAAAACCTTTACCGTCGCGGTGATCTAAACGAAAAAATGTCCTCCATACGCGCAGTGGGTTATCGACAAGCCTGGACTTATTTGCAAGGTGAAGATGATTTTAAAACCATGACAGAAAAAACCATTATAGCAACAAGACAATTAGCTAAACGACAATTTACCTGGCTCCGTAAAGAAACTGATGCAACGCTTTTTCAGAGTGAGCAAACTAATTTGTTTGACGATGCGTTAGCATTCACAAAACACAGTATCTCGAGTTAAGATGCGCGAGAGTTCTAATAAAAAAGACTCTCGCCATAGCAACACTAAAATACGGCTAAACAACCCCTAAAAACACCCCTTCATTGCAACACCAATATCGGTAGGGGAAACACAAACTTCAATTCCGGCACTTTTAAGCGCGGCAATTTTACCCTTCGCTGTCCCTTTTCCGCCCATTACAATTGCGCCGGCATGACCCATACGCTTTCCAGCGGGTGCAGTTTGTCCTGCAATATAAGCTACAACAGGTTTAGTTACATAAGCTTTAATATAGTCAGCGGCATCTTCTTCTTCACTACCACCAATTTCACCAACCATAACGATACCTTTGGTAAGTTCATCTTCCTGAAAACGACTCAGTACATCAACAAAATTCATCCCGTGAATGGGATCACCACCAATTCCCACACAGGTGCTTTGTCCCAAGCCTTGTTGTGTGGTTTGATGAACCGATTCATACGTTAAGGTTCCAGAGCGTGACACAATCCCAATGGAACCCGGCAGATGAATTTTACCCGGCATTATTCCGATTTTACATTCACCCGGCGTTATTACACCCGGACAATTAGGCCCGATTAATAAGGCGCCCGACCCTGCCATTGCAGCTTTAACGCGTAACATTTGTAGAATAGGGATACCTTCGGTGATGCAAACTATAATTTTAATCCCTGCATCAACGGCTTCAAGAATTGCATCGGCCGCATAATAAGGCGGCACATAAATAACACTGGCAGTGGCACCAGTGCTCTTAACCGCATCGTCAACAGTATTAAATACAGGCAAACCCAAATGCGTCTCTCCGCCACGCTCGGGCGTCACACCGCCAACCAATTGAGTTCCATAATCCAGTGTTTGTTGGGAGTGAAAGGTGCCTTGCTTACCTGTAAATCCTTGGCAAATAACTTTAGTGTCTTTATTAATTAAAATACTCATACTGCCTCCGCTAAAGCTACTGCTTGTTCTGCTGCATGCGCTAAATCATCCGCAGGATAAATATTTAGACCTGTGTTGCTTAATAATGCTCTGCCTTGCTCAACATTAGTTCCTTCCAACCGAACCACGACAGGAATAGTAACGTGAATCTGTTCAATAGCAGCCAGAATTCCGGCAGCAATCACATCACACTGAACGATACCTCCAAAAATATTAACCAAAACGGCTTTAACGCTTTTATCAGAAAGAATCAGTTTGAATGCCTCACATACTTTCTCGACATTCGTTCCGCCGCCCACATCAAGAAAGTTTGCCGGCAAACCACCCTTTAACTTAACAAGATCCATAGTCGCCATTGCCAAGCCGGCACCATTGACCATACAACCTATATTACCTTCCAAGGTTATATAATTAAGTCCGTATTGCTGGGCATAATTTTCTTTATCGTCTTCTTGGCTCGGATCTTTCATGGCTAAAATATCCGAATGAATTGCAACTGCGTTATCATCAAAATTTATTTTAGCGTCTAATGCCAATAAGTCGCCGCTTTCGGTTTCAATTAAAGGATTGATTTCAATTTGACTGGCATCTTTATCCAAAAACAAGTCATACATACCTTGCATTATTTTAGTCAACGCTTTTATCTGAGTTCCTTTAAGTCCCAAGGTATAAGCCACTTTTCGACACTGATAAGATTGCAACCCTACTGATGGATGGATCGGTACAGAAATAATATGTTCAGGTGACTCATGTGCAATGGTTTCAATATCCATACCACCTGCTACCGAAGCTATAAAAATAACTCTCTCACTGGCTCGATCAACCAAAATACTGACATATAACTCACGCTTAATGGGATACAGTTTTTCTATCAATAATGAATTGATTGGTAATCCAGCTCTATCTGTTTGAATAGTTACCAACCTTTTGCCGAGCAAACTCTCGCTTATTTCAACTACTTCAGTTATATTCTTTGCGACTTTCACACCACCTACTTTACCCCTGCCACCGGCATGAATCTGTGCCTTTACTACCCATCCTTCACCACCTAATTTCTCGGCAATTTCTTTAGCTTTTTCTGAGGTATTTACATGCATTCCTTGAGGTACAGGTATTCCATAATTTTGAAATAACTGCTTGGCTTGATACTCATGAATATTCATTTATTACTCCTGATTAACCGGCAAAATCCGGCAAGTTCTGATTTTTATTGGCAATATTGCTATTATTGTCTCAATAAAAAGCAACAATAGAGATGACATATAGAATATTCTAACCAAATCACCGCAAAACGCTATTTTTAAACGCTACAGGCTTAAATATAACTGGATACCTAACGCTACGCAAACAGTCTTGAGAATTTGTATTTTTTAAAATGAGGCTTGCTATAATTTATGTAAACTCTGTATAAAATCCAATTACAAATAGGGTAAGTGATTGGCTTTATTTAAAAGCTCAGTAATTTAAGATTAAGACATTATTAAATACTAAAACTAGTCGTGCTAAATAACATATACTTACTAAATATCAAAAAATAGCACAGAATTTATCACCTTTTTATTGTATCCATAACTGCACCACCACAGCAATCAGGGGCAATTGGATGATTTTTAATAACCGAGGATTTTTCATGAACATTTATATATCGAAAAAAACCTACCGCTTTATTTTATTGACGTTATTTTCGCCTTCTTTTGCGCATGCACATTCGTTGAATTTCACAACAGCAGATTGGTACAGCGGTTTTTTTCACCCCATGCAAGGTTTAGATCATATTCTAGCCATGTTGGCGATCGGCTTTTGGGCGGCACACACACCGACAAGACCCTGGTTACTACCCTTACCTTTGTCGGCGTGATGGGGCTGGGTGGGCTAATCGGTGCATCAGGTTTAGCCCTTCCCAGCACCGAATTGATTATTTTGTTGTCAGGTTTGGTGTTAAGTGTTCTGGCAGTAAAAGAAGTGTCCTTCAACGCAAAAATTGAAGTGCTAATTGTGGCTTTTTTTGCTTTTTTTCATGGCTATGCACACGGCTTTGAACTACCAAATTCTGCTGACTTTTTATCTTATTGCCTAGGCTTTATAACGGCCACGCTATTGCTGCATAGCACAGGAATAATAACGTCAATTTTTTTGCAATTGGCATTAAAACCAATGCGCCGGGTTCGTTCATAGTGCTAGTTTTAACAGGTGTAATCAGTGTGTTGAGTGGACTTTTACCGGTCCACTTAATGTGATTCTGCTGCACCATTTGAATAAGGTATTTTCTGCGAGTTGTCTTAGATGAAAAATTATTATTTAACATTCGCGAGTGTATCGCTTATTGCTACGGGCATAAGTAGGAACAGATAATAACATTTGATCCTTTCGGTCAATGTTATTTGTAACATTCTCCCGTTAAAAAAATTGGAAGCAATATCGCAATATTAATAATTTGATCAATATGATTTATTTACCATTTTATTTATCCTAAATCCAAACATTTTTATGCCTTCATCAGTCCTTATTTATTTTAATTACCCGGATTTTAACTCTTCAGAACAGGAGAAAAAATCACGTCTGGTGGCGTGGTTGCTGTTAATAGTAGTGGTCACCTTACATTTGAGTTTGGTGCTTTACTTACTTAATATGCCCGTCACTGAAATAAAAAAACCCGTTGTACTAATGGAAGTCGCAATGTTATCAAAACTAGGGTCCGCTGAAAAAAAACAAGTGTCAAAAGTGCCACTTTCACCACCGGTTAAAAAAAAAGAACCACCTAAACCTAAACCAGCCCTAAGAGAAGTTAAACCGCTTAAAAAACCAACACTGTTAAAACAACCGGTTACACAGCCTCTTTTTATCAAAGAAGCTATTCCTGTTACTAAATTTGTACCCGCCCCCTCGACTCCAGTTTCTGTACCTTCAATTTCATCAACCTCAACGACTAACGCTAAAACAACAAAAGCATCAGGTAGCGAGCAAGATGACAACAAAACCGTGGTTTCTGGTGTCGTACCCTTGTTTAGGGTATCACCTGATTACCCACAAAGGTTAAAAAACCGACATATAGAGGGCTGGGTTAAAGTCGAATTTACTATTAAAACTGATGGCTCAGTTGATAAAGCTGAGGTTGTAAGTTCAGAGCCGGAAGATATTTTCGATGAAGTTGCATTGGATGCAATTAATCAATGGAAATTTAAAGAAAAAACTGTTGATGGTGTCGCTGTAACCCAGCGTGCAGTTCAACGCTTTACTTTCAAACTTACTCAATAACTTTTAATTATTTTTTACTATTTTATATTTAATCGTTCTTGAATAAGTGATTAAAAACTGATTTGATAAAAACTATAAAGTAATAGTTCTATGTTTTACGTATTGTATAAACATTAATTTCAGCGCCCGTAAAAAAAATAGCTTGCAGCCCAATAATGTTGACTCCATTATATCTTCTTTAGAAATGGAATTTCTTCGAACAGTCGAACTCCAGAATAACATTAAGATCATCCTCATAATCTCACAAAGTTCGATAATCTGTTAGCTATTCACCAAAATATGCACATGATTAATGATAATCACCACGATTGATATCCTTATATAAAACATTTTACAAACTTGACAAACTAATACACGGAATCATTAAGAGATTGTTATAAATGATTTAATACCGTTTTAATGCTCTATCAGTAATCTATTGAATACCTAAAATAAGTTATTTTACCAGTCGAAACTAACCGACTAGAATCCGGCGATTTTAATCTTATGATAAAAAATGAAACATGATGCTTTAATATTACAGCCTTATGTTTTTAAAGGAAAAATATTTATACACAAATTATTATTTGAATTTATTAACGCATAAAATATAGTATTGCCGAATTTTATGCGACTGAAAAACAGTGAAAATTCAGAAAATCTCTCTAATTATGATAAAGTTAATACGGTTATGTAACAAATTAAATGAATTTAATATCTTCTCGTTACAGGCCTAATAAAAATAACTTATACAAAGGTATACATCATATGAAATTAATAAAAAGTACTGTCGTAGCGACTACATTGGCACTTTCTTTAGTGTCTTTTTCAAGTACTGCTGATATCTGTTTAGGCATGGCCTGCATGTATAATAAAATGACTGCTGCCGAAGGTATTGACGCTACTCTAGTTCAAATCAATGAAGCACAGAAAGCCATAAATGATAAAGCAGGGGAAGATATCATTATTACGAATATTAAGGAGGCATTGGCCGTAAGTAAAGAAATAAACGCTAATGACAAAGTTGACCGTAATCGTAACCGTGCTAATGATTCATTGAAAAAATCTCGAGCAGCGGTAAAAGAAGGAGACTTAGTTAAAGCAACTGGATTTCTAAAAGAAGCTGAACAACGTTTTTCAGACCTTAAAGGAATGATCGATTTAACGCAAGCCGATAGAGCATCACAACAGACACATTTGCTAAACCGGATATTGGATACAACCGATAGTGCAGCAGGTGCAAAATCCGCTGGAAAATAAAGTTCATTTAAGCGGAAGACAATGGTGGGCAGAAAACTACGCCCACCTTACATCTTAAAAGAAAGCCCTTAAATCTGGCCTTCATTTTTCTCATTGAGTGACACTACTACATACATTACTGATAGAGATATTTACATTTTACCCTATCGACTGTTAATCCAGATAAAATCTTCAATTTATAATATTTAAGTGTAAATGTAGTCGCTAAACAGCATGATTTACAATTTTTTGATAAACGAGAGCAACCTGCTGTTCATAGAAACAGGACGAGCAACGGAGATATTTTCAATCCTTCTCAACTTACATCTAACCAAAAAGATAAGTGACTGCTAAAGTTGTTACAATATTATATGTTAATAAACGCCGATAAATTGACCTAAACATTAATGTTCTAATGTGTTCTGACTGCCTATATCAATGAAGGTAAGCTTTATGTGCTAAAAGGACGTCTAAAGCTGCTCAGTAAATTACACAATGAAACAACTTAACAATAGATCAGAGGCAAACAGGTTGGTTGAACATAAATGACCTATATAGGTAATTTGCTTGATGATGGACTAATAAATTAAACTACTATTTGAAATTACGCAAAAATCAAACCAACTTGGTTCGAATCAAATCCAGTTATGTAATTACAGCGGAACATTAAGAAGAAATCAAAAGGCCTTTAATTCACAGATTTATTAAATCATAATTAAAGTAACATCTGCCCCTGAAAAATAAGGTTTTTATGCTTATTTGTAAGCATTTAGAGGAACGTAAAAAATAAGCATAAAACCCTACCCAGAAATAATCTACCAGATAGGGTCACAAAACTATTAAATTAAGCTTTTGAGAGCTTCAAAATCTTTTTTAGCATCTTTCAATTCTTGTTCAGCTTCTTGTAATGAAGAAGACTTAGCATTAGTCATAGCTGATTTTAATTTTCTATTTGCTTTTGACCGTGCATTATCAACTTTATCATTAGCATTGATTTCTTTACTTAAATCAATCGCCGGCTTAATAAGAGCAGCGGCTTCATCGCTATTTGCACCTTTATCGATCCCGTCAATAGCGAGTTGTATTTTAGCTACTACCATATCAATCGCTTCAGCGGGTTTATAAGTAACTCTGCCGGCATCAGTTTCGGCTGAAGCTCCAGTTGAAACTACTCCAATAGAAGCAGCAATGCATAGAGATAGTATGATTTTTTTCAATTTTTTCATATTCAAATAGCCCTCATGTTATTGTTTTTTGATTGTTTCGGCAGTTCAATATCATTAATATTAACCACATATAATTATGGCATAATTATTATATTTTTAATAGTTACGATAAAAAATTTTTTAGGCGCCTTAAATCAGACTCAATCATACAATAATTCTTAATTGAATCTGATTTTACAGAATATATTAATTAATGTGTTTCGTCATACTTAGCTTTCATTTCTGAAAATGATTTTAAAGCTGCCGCTAAACCTGTTTCTGCAGCTGCTGAATCGCCGGCATCTACTGCCTTTCGTGCTGCTTTCAATATATCAGTTGCTTTTTGACGTTGACGCTCAGTTAGCTCAAAACGAAATTCTTTTGAAGCTTGTGCAGCCTCAAGAATTGTTTTTGAAGCACCAGTCAAATCACCAGCTTTAATTTCAGTTTGTGCTGCAGTGATGCCTGAAAGTGTGTTTTCAATAGCTTCTTTAACTGCTTCTTCACCCTTAGGTGCAGAAAATGCTGATGTTGAAACTACAGCCATAGATACTGTCACTACAAGATAAATTAAAACTTTTTTCAATACTTGCATTACTTATTAACCTCAAAAAAATGTTATTTAAATTAATTTAATTTAGAACCAGCAAATCAAAATGCGCTTTATAGCTATACACAAGCACTTAAATTAATTTGCAAAGCACTGAATGCAATTTTAGCACAGAATAATATATTAGATATAAGGTATAAAATTAAAATACATGAAAACAATACTTTATAACTTATTTTAAAAGAATAGGTACATGTGTCAATTAATTACTGCTTCACCCTTTTATGCCAGATACTCTAAGCTCCTTTCTGTTTTACTTAGCTTACGAATATTGGCTAACCATAAATTTAACTTTCCTACTATCTTTCAAATCCAACACAACAATATTTAAATTTTTATATTGCACAAGGTTTATTTTGTGATGCTTTTTGTTAAGCATTCTTAATTACCAGTTAATCCTGACCGCATAGATCTGATAAGGAACCTCATCAACTGTAATAATATTAATCTAGCTATATAACCTTTACAGCTTCAGCTATCTCCAAATACCAAATAAATAGTTAAATAATCATTTAAAATTTTTCGTGAATACTGACGATGTTTTTATACTAACAACACTTTTCACTTTTATTTATATGATTTTATTTATTAACCACCGATTAATTAAAAATTTAGCCAACATTGAATTGGACATAAGCACTCTATTTCGTTTCAATACTATAAATAGCGCTATTTTTCTAATTTAATTATTTATTTTCATTTTAATCTGGACAAGTCCATAGAAAGACTAAAGATAATACTTTCATATCCTATTATTTTATTGTAAATCAAAGGACTAAAACCATTAGTTTCTAGCCT
>Ga0268283_1000686_pt1 | contig 19823 bp, 18 predicted proteins | sample saktaG_13_FD_190140 | JGI IMG/M metagenome (GOLD analysis project Ga0268283, IMG submission 190140) | Saline water microbial communities from Sakinaw Lake, British Columbia, Canada - sak_2013_06_06_36m | ecosystem: Environmental > Aquatic > Non-marine Saline and Alkaline > Saline ... | reverse complement strand
AGGATCACATTCATCTCTATAAAGTTTCGCGACCAATTGACACCCACCTCAGATATCTGTAAATAATAATGCATATCCATTTTCATGCACGGGGGCGAGCAAAAGTCCTTGGTCATGATGGTTTAGTATAATCATTCATCGTTATACAGACACGACCGTGCTTGAAAGCAAAATGGCCATGGCGTATGGGTTGGATATCCATACGCCATGGCCGTTTATCTTCCGGCAAGGGTTTTTATAAACCACAGTGCTCTTGCACGACCCATAATGAAAGTGTTATTCCGCAAAAAAACGGGATAGTAAAATAATCCATGCCGAAACCAACCTTAAAACTGATATCCTGGAATGTGAACGGCCTGAATGCGCTGATGGCCAAAGGGTTTGTTCAACTGGTCAAAGATCTGGACGCCGACATTATAGCCATTCAGGAAACGAAACTTCAGGAATCCAAGCTGACTGAAGCAATGAAGCACATTGACGGGTATGAATCCCACTGGTCGCATTCAACCGTCAAAAAAGGCTACAGCGGGGTGGGAACATACACCCGGATCCCTCCCCTTTCAGTCCGCTATGGCATCGGCATTCCCGAATTTGATCAGGAAGGCCGAATTTGTGAAATGGATTTTGGGGATTTTATATTCTTTAATGTGTATTTCCCCAATGGCCAGATGGGAGAAGACCGCCTGCAATACAAGCTCAGTTTTTATGAGGCGTTTTTTGCCCATGCCGATCGCTATCGCCTCCAAGGCCGAAGCGTGATCATCAGCGGCGATTTCAATACGGCTCACAATGAAATCGATCTGAAAAACCCCAAGGCCAATGAAAATTATTCCGGATTTCTCCGGATCGAACGGGACTGGATGGACCGCATTTTACAAAACGGATACGTGGACACGTTTCGGTATCTGTACCCGGATATCGCAAAGTATTCCTGGTGGACCTACCGGTTTGGCGCCAGATCCAGAAATATCGGATGGCGAATCGATTATTTTATCGTTTCTCAGGATCTGATGGAAAATGGCCGGGTCAAAGAGGCCTTCATTGATAATGACATTCCGGGATCCGATCATTGCCCGGTCGGTCTGATGCTGTCCTGACGGCATGAATCCTTGAACGATGGGCCGTCTCATGCAGCGCCCATCGTCTATTTCCCCGCCCTCAAGGGCAATCACATAAATATCGGAACATCATGAATCTTTCAGGCCAGCAGCAACAGGCTGTCGAATATCTGGATTCCCCCACCCTGGTCGTTGCCGGGGCGGGATCCGGAAAAACCCGAACCTTAACCGCCAAAATCGCGCATTTGATTGCTCGCGGCATTCCATCGGACCGCATTCTGGCCATTACGTTTACCAATAAGGCTGCCGAGGAAATGAAATCCCGACTGGTGGAACTGACCGGCATTCCGCTCTATCAATTTCCGTGGGTCCGCACCTTTCATTCCGCCTGCTTTAAAATCTTCAAGGAGCATTGCACGCTCCTGGGATACCAGCCGCCGCTGCAAATCTATGCATCCTATCAACAGCAAAAACTCATCAAGGATATCGCTGTCGGTGAAATGAACATCGAAAAATCATTTGTACCCGTCATTGCAGCGGAAATCTCCCATGCCAAGAACTCGGGATCTCCGGAGACCTATTTTACGCATAAACCGCGGGTTGCCAGAAAGCGGATGATCGATATTTTCCATCGCTATGAACAGGAGCTGAAATCCAGGAATGCCGTGGATTTTGACAATATTCTCTTTTTGACGCGCAATCTGCTTCGGGATCATGAATCCATCAGATCCTATTATCAGAATCTCTTTGATTATATTCTCTGCGATGAATACCAGGATACCAACAACATTCAGGAAGAACTGACCGGGCTGTTGATGCGGAACGGCAAGCTTTTTTGCGTGGGCGATGACTGGCAGGCCATCTATTCCTTTCGGGGCAGCAATGTGGATCATTTTCTGTCTTTCCAGGGAAAGTACAGCGGGGCAAGAATTTTCAGACTGGAGCAAAACTACCGCTCCGCCGATGAAATCGTTCAGGTTGCCAATGACCTGATCGGTTACAATACCCACAAGCTTGAGAAAAAATGCTTTTCAGAAAAACATGGCGGCCTTGTGGAACTCTACGATTTTGATAATGACAACGAGGAGGCTGACTGGATTTCCAGAAAGATTCTCAGTCTGAAAGGCATGGAAATTCCGCTGGATAAAATGGCGGTCCTGTACCGGACCAAATTCTGTTCCCTCTCCTTTGAAAAGGCATTCCGCCAGGCTGGAATTCCGTATCGCATGCTGGGCGGAAAAGGTTTTTTTGAGCGGAAGGAGATCCTGGATTTAAACTGCTACCTGACCACCGCGGCATTCTCCAAAGATGATGCGGCATTTGAACGGATCGTCAACACGCCAAAGCGCGGCCTGGGTCCGGGGGCTGTAAAAAAATTGATATCCTTGAAAACCTCTGACATCAGCCTTCAGGAAGCGGCCAGAATCGCCCTGAACGAGACGATTCTGGCCCCAAAAGTTTATCAGGCCCTCAAGTCGCTTCTGGAGCTTCTAGAAGATATCCGGGAGATGAAGCCGGCGGAAGCGATCCAGACGGTTCTCGATCGGGTCAATTACATGGCCTACCTGAAGGAACACGTCAAGTCCGACACCATGGACTTTACCTCCAGGCAGGAAAACATCGAACAGCTCATGTATTCGGCCTCTCAGAAAGACTCGATCGTGGAATATCTGGAAGAAGCCGCCCTGGTTCGGGAAGACAAGAAAGAGGATGAGGAAGATAAATCCCGGGGCGTCAGCCTTTCAACGATTCATGCGGCCAAAGGTCTTGAATTTCATGTGGTCTTTGTCGTAGGATGCGAGGAGCAGCTTTTCCCGCACTGGCGATCCATGGACACAACCGCCGGACTTTATGAAGAACGGCGGCTGATGTATGTTGCCGTGACACGCTCTGAAAAATTTCTTTATCTGACCTGTGCCGGATACCGGAAAGGCCAGTTCAACCGGAAGAGCCGGTTTCTGGACGAAATCGAACAGTCGTTGAACGGTTAACGGGTTTATACTAATGCGCAATTTACAGGATAGGACATTATGAGTATCATCGGAAAATTGGTTGGAGGGGCCATCGGCTTTGCCCTGGGAGGCCCGATCGGCGCCATTGCCGGCGCCGTTTTCGGCCATGCATTTGACAACAAGCCTGCTGACAGTGATACGGCCATGAGTCTGTCGTATGGCGAATCGTCGCAGATCACTTTTTTTGTGGCTGCATTTTCCATGCTGGGCAAACTGGCCCGAACAGACGGCCAGATTTCCCGCGCGGAAATGGATGCCGTCCGGCAGTTCATGACATATGATCTGAACCTGAGCCCGGAAAGCCAGCAGGTGGCCATCAACATTTTCCATACGGCGCAGGAATCTCCTGAATCCTTTGAGAGCTTTGCTTCCCAGTTCTATGGGCAGTTTCATGTCCAACCCCAGATGCTGGAGCTGATGATGGACATTCTGCTCCGGGTATCGGTTGCTGACGGCGTCATCCAACCCAGCGAAGAACGGCTGATTCAGTCCGCAGCTTCAATTTTCGGTTTCAGCAGCGCCCAGTATGCCGGAATACGGTCCCGATATGCCCGGGATGTGAACAAATATTATGCGGTTTTGGGATGCACAAACAGCGACACGGACGAGCAGATCAAAAAGCAATACCGCAAGCTGGTCTCTGAATATCATCCGGACAAAATCATTGCCAAGGGCCTGCCAGATGAATTTATCAAGTTCGCCAATGACAAGTTCAATGAAATTCAGGAAGCCTATGAAGCTGTTAAAAAAGAAAGAGGAATTAATTGACAGGAGCCCTTTGCCGTCTCTCCTGTCATCATATAAACGCATCCTCCTGATTCAGCTTGGCGATATCGGCGATGTCATTCTGACATTTCCGGCCATCAGAGCGCTCAGGGAAAATTTCCCGGAATCCCGGATTGTGGTTTGCGTCCGGGAAAAGGCAAGGGAGATCATCGAGGATTGCCCCTGGGCATCCGAAGTGATAACTGTCCGGAAAGAACAGAAAGGATTGAAAGCCGGACTGCAGGACCAGGCTCGCTGGATGAGGGAACTTCGCGCGCACCGATTTGATCTGGCGATCGATCTTCGCACCGGCACACGGGGGGCGATCCTTACCGGATTTTCCGGCGCAGACACGCGAATCGGCCGGTTTGCAGCCGATGGCCGGCTGTGGCGAAACCGCATATTTACACACCTGGTCACGCCTCCGGACGAGGCATTCCAGTATGCAGCCGAACACAACCTGAATATCCTGTCCCCCCTGAGCCTGAAGATTCGCGACAGAACACTGAAAATCACGATCCCCAGTCACAGAAAACAGGCTGCAATCAATCTGTTTTCCAGTGAAAAAATTCCCATGAACCGCCCACTTCTGGCGTTTCACCCGTTTTCTTTGTGGAAATACAAGGAATGGCAGGTGAATTCCTGCGCCGAACTGATTGATGATGTCCAGCTTCGTTATGACGTGACGGTCGTTATCACCGGATCATCGGAAGAGCGCGGCCGCGCAGATCAGGTAGTGGAGCGTTGCCGGACCAAACCCTTTAATCTGGCCGGGAAAACATCCATCGGTGAGTTGGCCGCCGTTCTTTCCGCCTGCCGTGGTTTTATCGGGGTGGATACCGCCGCCCTTCACCTGGCGGCGGCTGTCGGCATTCCGACACTGGGCATTTTCGGGCCGTCTCCAGCCGCATGCTGGGCGCCGAGAGGCAGCCGGCATGCGGTGATTTCCAAAAACATGCCCTGCATTCCCTGCCGCCGGAAAGGATGCCGAGACTCAGAGGTCAGTCAGTGCTTGGATGAATTGACTTTGAAGGACATTCATGAAGAACTGTGCCGGTTTATCGAGCTGAAGGTCAAAATGGAGCGCGGATGAATGCGCGGATTACAGCCCGCTTTCGATGCAAACAATGATCCGTGTCAATAATCACAAACAGATGCAAATCTTCGATCCATGGGATTTCTTGGGTGAAAAACGCAGAAAACTCATAGACACTTCCTGAGCAGGAATATTTCAGAAAGAAATACTTCCTATCGAATTGACCCGCCCCTGCTCAAGAAGAGATATTCCATTTTCATGTTCACCGAGAATTGCTGATTCATGATATCCGGGCATGGATACATGCGGCAAAAATGACGCGGATCGTCAAAATAACAACGGCGCTGACACGGGATTGACTCCGAGAATTGATCAAGAACGGTATAGGTGTCTTCCGCCAGTCAGACCCTGGCCGAGGGCTCTTCGGAACAGGCCGCCTCCATCGATGAAATCGCGTTTCAGACCAATCTTCTGGCCCCGAACGCGGCAGTTGAAGCGGCCAAAACCACCGCAAACCTCATCGAGGGAACTTCCCAAAAAGTCCGGGAAGGCTCGGAGCATGTCAACCGGAGCAACGCGGTTTTCTCCCGTGTCGCGGAGAGCCATCTATGCAACCCATGCAACCCCAGATACCCCGTACCCCAAAAACCCAACAATCCATGCATCCAGTGACAAAACCGAAAATTCTTCCCGCGGAACAGCGCCGGTTGCCGCTGAAAAAGGTAGTGCGTCCGGATGAGATCATTCCCTTTGATGAAAAGGATTTTAAGGATTTTTAACGCCATCTCGATGAATGTCTGAAATCCATTGTCCCCCATTTTTTAAAAAAATGGGGGACAATGGCATTGATAAGCCCATGTATTCATGTAATCCGTTCCGCGGAACACGTGTGATTCGCCGTTACTGACAAGGCGCCGTTATATCGAAAAAGATCAATGTAATTCGATAGGTTGACCATCCCCATTCCGCCGAAATCAATGGAATGAAAAAACCGCTCAATACTTATCTGTAATTCCCGCCGTAATGAATCCGATATCCCTCCTTGCAGAAATTAACCGCTTGACAAATTAAAACGTATATTTTAAATAGTAAATTAAAGTTTTAATTTAACTACTGCGGGAAACAAAATGAAAACCCCAAGAAAAGATGCTGTCAAAACGCAGCAGAAGCTGCTGTCCTCGGCAATCCAGGTATTTGTGGAAAAAGGCTACTGGAATGCAAGCATTGCGGAAATCTGTGAACGGGCCGGAGCAAACATCGCCGCCGTCAATTATCACTTCGGCGACAAGGAAACACTTTACCGTCAGGCATGGAGGCATTCTTTTGCGGAATCCATGAAAGCCCACCCGCCGGATGGAGGCGTAAGCGAATCCGCGCCGGCTCGGGAGCGCCTGCTGGGGAGGGTAAGGGCCATTTTAAATCGGATTGCGGACCCTATACACAAGGACTTTTTATTCTTTCATATGGAACTGGCGCATTCCACGGGTCTCCTGCATGAAATCATTCACGCGGAAGTGCGCCCGCTTCGGGAAAAAATGCTGGCTTTGGTCAGGGAACTGATCGGCCCCGGAGCTTGCGACGATCAGGTGCAATTTTGCGAGATCTGTATTGTCGGCATGTGCAACAATCCGATGTTGATGAGAAAGGTTGAACGTGGCGATATCCATCCGGAGGGGAGTGATCCTCCCATGATCGATGATATCGATAAATTTGCGGAGCATGTTGTCCGATTCTCCCTGGCCGGGATATCCGCGATTGGCGATCACAATGAAAAACGAGCGGTTCCATGAAAAACGCATTCTTTAAAAAAACGATCCTTACAGTGACGGCACTTGTTGTCCTGTCGGGCGGCGGCCTGCTGGTCAGGCATTTTCTGTTTTCCAAGGATACGTCATCATATATCACGACAAGCGTCAACAGAATGGATATCGATGAAAAAGTCGTGGCAAGCGGCACCTTGAACGCATTCAAGACCGTTGCGGTAGGCGCCCAGGTTTCCGGGCAACTGAAAACACTGCACGTTCTGCTGGGAGATAAAGTCAAAAAAGGGCAGTTGCTGGCGGAAATCGATCCCGTGCTTCAGCAGAATACGCTGAAAGATGCGGAAGCCCAGGTGGATAATCTGCATGCACAGAAGCGCTCCAAGCAGGCAATTCTGAAACAATATGAATCGGCATTTCAACGCCAGAGCCAGATGTTTGCCGAGGAAGCATCCGCACGCGCGGATATGGAAAGCGCGCAGGCCCAGCTCGACGGCACACGCGCCGACATATCTTCCCTGGATGCCCAGATAAAAAAAGCGGATATCGCCGTTGATACGGCCAGTGCCAACCTGGGGTATACGAAAATCACCGCGCCCATCGATGGCGTCGTCATTTCCATTGTCACGGAAGAAGGGCAGACGGTTGTATCCACCCAGGCGGCAACCACGATCCTCAAACTGGCCAATGTGGAGACCATTACCGTTAAGGCCCAGATTTCCGAGGCCGACGTCATGCGGGTCAAACCGGGTCAGGTTGTTTATTTCACCACGCTTGGCGATGCGGAAACGCGCCATTACGGCAAACTGCAAGCGGTTGAGCCGGGCCCGGTTTCGAGTACCACCAGCACGTCATCATCGGGCACCACCACGTCGAACACCACCACATCGAGCAGCGAAGCCATTTATTACAACGGGTTGTTCGATGTGCCCAACCCGGACAACAGGCTGAAAGTTTCGATGACGGCCCAGGTGTCGATCGTATTGAGCCAAGTCAAACAAGCCTTGTGCATTCCCGTTTCATCCCTGGGCAACAAGGAAGGGGACGGTCGCTACACGGTGAAAATTTTGCGGGATAATGCGCCTGAACTTCGCCGCATTCGTGTGGGCAGCACCGACAATATCCATGTGCAGGTGATCGAGGGTTTGCAGGAAGGCGATCGGGTCATTGTCGGCGACGGTCTTTCGACAAACGATTCGACAAACACGGAAAATACGGGTCCAATGGGGCCTCCGCCGTCCCGAAGAGGTTAACCATGCAAACGCCATTGATCGAGATGACGGCGCTTGGCCGGCATTTCATGGCCGGGGATCAGGAACTTGCCGTATTAAAAGGAATCAATCTGACCATTCAGGCCGGTGAAATGGTTGCCATTGTGGGTGCTTCGGGCTCGGGGAAATCCACATTGATGAATATTCTCGGTTGCCTGGATCGCCTCAGTGACGGCAGTTACAGGATTAACGGCCAGGAGTCGGGATCACTGGACAGCGATGCACTGGCCAAACTGCGCCGGGAGTATTTCGGGTTCATCTTTCAGCGCTATCACCTCCTGCCGCATCTCAGCGCCATTCAAAACACGGAAATACCGGCTGTTTATTCCGGGGTTGACAAGACGAAGCGCCGGAGCAGATCGCACGAATTGCTCGCCCGACTGGGGCTGAGCGATCGTTTGGATCATCGACCCGGTCAACTCTCCGGGGGCCAGCAGCAACGGGTGAGTATCGCGCGCGCCCTGATGAACGGCGGCAACGTGATCCTCGCCGACGAGCCGACCGGCGCGCTGGACAGCAAGAGCAGTCAGGAAATGATGGCCATTCTGAAAGAACTCCATGGCCGCGGTCACACGATCATTCTGGTCACCCACGATATGAACATCGCCAATTATGCCGGGCGTATCATTGAAATCAGCGATGGCGAGATCATCCGTGACCATCCCAATCCGAACGCGGCTGCTACAAACAACCAGGGTCTGCCGGACATGCTCCGCAGCGACGCCCTGGCCTCCCGTTTTCAGGCGAATTGGGGACGTTTTGCCGAAGCGCTCAAGATGGCACTGCTTGCCATGACATCTCACCGGATGCGCACATTGCTGACCATGCTGGGCATCATTATCGGCATCACATCGGTGGTTTCCGTGGTGGCGATCGGACAGGGCGCACGCCAAAAAGTAATCAACGACATCAGTTCCATGGGCACAAACGTCATTGATGTCTATCCGGGCAGCGACTGGGGGGATGACAAGGCCGCCACCATTCGTACCCTGGTGCCGTCGGATCTGGAAGCGCTAAAATCTCAAGTCTTTGTGGACAGCGCCACGCCGAGCACCAGCTCCAGCCTGCTGCTGCGTTACCGGAACATAAAAGCCAACGCCATGATCACCGGCGTTGGAGAACAGTATTTCCGGGTTCTCGGCATGGAAATATCGCATGGCGCTTCATTTGGAAAAAACGATGTTCAAAAGCTGGCCCAGGTGGTGGTGATTGACGCGAACACCCGTAAAAAGCTGTTTACCGCCGGCGAGGATCCATTGGGAAAGATTGTTTTCATCGGCAGCCTTCCCTGCCAGATCATCGGGGTGGCAAAGGAAAAGGAAAGCCCTTTTGGCAACAACCAGAACCTGAAAGTCTGGATACCCTATACCTCGGCAATGGGGCGGCTCTTCGGGCAGCAATATTTTAATTCCATCACCGTCCGGGTTAACGAAGGAATATCCAATCAGGTTGCGGAAAAAAGTTTGATCCATTTGCTGAAGCAGCGACACGGTGTCAAGGATTTCTATACCAGCAGCAGCGACACGATACTGAAAACCGTGAAAAAAACAACAGCCACCCTGACACTGCTGATCTCGGCCATCGCGGTCATCTCCCTGGTGGTGGGCGGCATCGGGGTGATGAACATCATGCTGGTTTCGGTCTCCGAGCGTACCCATGAAATCGGCATCCGCATGGCGGTCGGCGCCAGGCAGGGGGATATCATGCAGCAATTTCTGATCGAGTCCGTTCTGGTCTGCCTGGTCGGCGGTATGATCGGCATTTTGTTGTCGTACGGCGTGGGAATGGTTTTCCCGTTTTTTGTCACCAGCATTGTCATGAAGTTTTCCATTTTATCCATTGTTGCCGCATGCCTGTGCGCTTCGCTGATCGGGGTGCTGTTCGGATATCTGCCCGCGCGAAATGCCGCCAGGCTGGACCCCATTGAAGCTTTGGCAAGGGAATAAAAAAATGAGTTTGTCACAAATAACCGGGCATGCGGTTGTCCTGTCACTTGCCATTTGTCTCTCGAATGGCTGCAGCCTGATGCCGCGAAGTGTTTACGAACAACCACGGATCTCGATTCCGCAACAATGGGAAGGCACGGACGTGACCGGCGAAGCCATCGCAAATCGTGAGCAGTGGTGGAAGCGCTTCAATGACCCCATGCTGGATGAGCTGATTGATCAAGTCCTTCGCACCAATAACGACCTGGCCGCGGCCACCCTGAAAGTCCGCCAGGCCCAGTTGAAGTCAGGGCTGACAGATACCAATTTGACGCCTTCGGTTGGCATCTCCGCTGAAACCAGCTTAGACCGGGATCTGAATCAGGCGATAAATTCGGAGAGTCACAGCGTTATCGGCACCTTGAGTTATGAGCTGGATTTATGGGGAAGACTGGCCAGATTGCGGGACGCCGCTCGTTGGGAGGCAGAGGCAACTGATGCCGACAGGCAAAATACGGCCCTGTCATTGATCGCCACGACCGCATCGGCATACTGGAAAATCGCTTATCTGAACCAGCGAATTGCATCGGGCGAAGCCAGTATCAAATATGCCGAGAAAGCATTTGAGCTTGTCCAGGTGAAATACCGGGCCGGCGCGGTTTCGCGGCTCGATTGGGTCCAGGCCCAGCAGAATGTGGCCACCCAAAAGGCCGGCTTGATTCAGTTGTTCCAGCAGCGTACCGAAACGCGGCATGCGCTGGCCATTTTGTTTGATCAGGCGCCGCAAAACTCAATGCCCGAACGCAGCCGGCTACCCGATGAACCCCTGCCCACCCTTGAGCCCGGGTTGCCTGCCAGCCTGCTCGGCAGGCGGCCGGATCTGCACGCCGCGGAATCACGATTGCGGGAATATCTGGCAAATATGGATGCAACACGGGCTTCTTTCTACCCGACGGTCTCACTGACCGGCAATTTAAATACCAGCAGTACCAGCCTGGTAAGCGTGCTGCAAAATCCGATCGCTTCATTGGGAGCGGGGCTGACGCTGCCTTTCGTGCAATGGAACACGGCCTCGCTGACGATCCGGGTTTCCGAAGCCCAATATGAGGAAGCCGTCGTCAATTTCCGACAAACCCTTTATACGGCGCTGAGAGAAGTCGAAAACACACTATCCGCCAATACCCGGTATCAGGAAGAGCGGTTTCGACTGGAACAGGCCCTGGACTGGTCAAGACAGGCCGAGCGACTGGTTGAGATCCGTTACCGCGCGGGTGCGACCGGCATGCAATCCTGGCTGGATGCGCAGGAAAGTCGCCGATCCGCGGAAATAACGACGGCTGAAAATCATTTAAACCAGCTTACCAACATGATGAAGCTGTATCAGGCGCTGGGCGGGTGACAACAACGGCGCTTGACCGCCCCGGTGATAAAAAACGCAGGGATGTCAATCCGAAATCGCTGGTTCAAACAACCGATTGCTTTCCGGCCCCTGATCCCTGATGGGTTCGATGAGTATTTCATTGACAAATGGTGCTGATTTCCCTATTTCTTGCCGTATCTACACAGCGGTTCAGACATTCTTCGAATGATCCCAATAAATGCTAAATAAGATTCATTACGGTATATTGGCAATTTTAAAAGATCATCCCGATTTTGAGTTTTTACGACTTCATCAAAAATTGATTCCAGCTCTTTTACACAGTGAAAAAGTTGTTTTATTCGTGCCGGGGGACAGCCATGATGGCATGGCCATGAGCGTTTATATTAAGGGAGGATCGCCGATATGAAGAAACTGCGGATGATTTGGACAATTCTGGCGTGTCTGTTGATTTTGCCTGCTTTTCCGGCGGCCGAAGATGCGCCGCCGGCCGAAGGCGGAAAGCTGCCGGACATCAGGCTTGCCATCCCCGCCAATGCCGCTTACCAGACGTATCTGGGCATTAAAGGAGAAGGGACTTTTTCCCTTCCCCAGATCAAGGCATCGGTTGTCATCGTTGAAATATTCAGCATGTACTGTCCGCACTGCCAGAGAGAAGCCCCCAGCGTCAATGAGCTGTATTCAAAAATTCAGAGCAGCGAAAAACTAAAGGATAAGGTTAAGCTCGTTGGCATCGGCGTGGGCAACTCCCCGTATGAAGTCGAATATTTCAAAAAGACCTATTCAATACAGTTTCCGCTGTTTTCAGACGGTGATTTTATCGTTCACAAGCAGCTCGGCGAAGTCAGAACCCCTTATTTTATCGGTATTAAAAATCATAAAGACGGCAGCCACACCCTCTTTTATTCCAAGCTGGGGGGAATTGCCGACAACGCCGGCTTTCTGAAACTGATTCAGGCGCAATTAAACAAATGATGTTTCGCCATGGAGGAATTATGCGATCATTCCTGAGAACCGTCTCGGCAATTGCCATTTTGATATTGTGGACATCCGGCCCGGCATTCGCACTTTCGGATGCATACAAGGAAAACATTTACAACCCCGGCCAGTTAAAACCGGTCGACAGCACGCTGAAAGTCAAGGTGGGCGAACCCGCCCCGGAATTCACATTGCCGTCCCTGAGCGGTGAAGCCGTTTCTCTGAGCCAGTTCGCGGGAAAGAAAAACGTCGTGATTTCATTTGTACCCGCAGCCTGGACGCCGATATGTTCGGATCAATGGCCGGGGTACAATCTGGCAAAGGGGTTGTTCGATGCCCAAGACGCCGTTCTTCTCGGCATTACCGTGGACAACCTCCCGACCCTGTATTCCTGGACCCGGCAAATGGGAAACCTCTGGTTTCCGGTACTGTCGGATTTCTGGCCACATGGGGCCGTGGCGGATAAATTCGGAGTGCTTCGCAGCGACGGCATCACTGAACGGGCGCTGTTCATCATAGATAAGGCCGGAATCCTGCGCTACGCCAAGGTTGGAGACATCAACCGCCGACCCGACCTGGAAGAACTTATCAACGCATTGGAAAAAACCAACAGCAGCAAATGACAGATTGGTCGATATTCAACAGCAGAAACGCTCCGGCGCCATAGGTGTCTTTGTCTTCTCTTGGCATAAAGCAAGTCTGCCCCAGCTGAGTCGAGATCAAGTACATGGCCCGCAGCCAGTCAATTGGGTGGAAGGTGATATCATGGACATCCATAAACTGATCCAGTCACCAGAATCGGAGAAACTGGCCAAGAGATCTTTTGGCAAGAAAACCTTTGGCAAGGAAGTGATCATCAGCTTGACAGCCTTTGCCAATTCTCGTGGCGGCCGTGTGGTGGTGGGTGTCGATAGCAATGGCAAGGTATCCGGCCTCAGCATCGGGACCGAAACGATCCAGCAATATTTCAATGAAATCAAGCTCGCCACCTATCCCCAGATTCTGCCACATGTCGATCTGTACGAAATAGACGGTAAAACCGTACTGGTTTTTGAGGTCCGGGAATACCCCATTAAGCCCATTGCCTGTAAAAATCGCTACTACCGTCGCGTTAAAAACAGCAATCACCTGCTGAGCCTGGATGAAATCGTCGATCTGCAACAGCAGAGCCTGAACATTTCTTTTGATGCCTATCCGCTGAAAGACAGCCTGTCATCCCTGGACGAATCCCTCATGCATCGCTTTATCGACAGGGTAAACTCAAGAGGCAGGATCAATTTGCTGGATGACCTGCTGATGAATCTGACCAAACTCAAAATGATCCAGAATGGCAGCCCCACCCTTGCAGCCATGCTTTTGTTCGGCAACCATGGTTATTCCATCCATATCGGCCGTTTCAAGGCGGCAGACACGATTATCGATGATCTGTTGATCAAAGATCCTTTGCCCGCAGCACTGGAAGAAGCCCTGATTTTTATAAAAAAGCATATCAATCTCTCGTATGAATTCGATGGCAGTCTGCAACGCACTGAGCGCTGGCAATATCCCATAGAAGTCATTCGGGAGGTGCTGCTGAATTCCGTGGTTCACAGAGATTATAAAAGCACTTCTGATATCGTGATCAAAATTTTCGACGATCGTATCGTGTTTGCCAACCCGGGCAGGCTTTATGGTCATTTGACCATCGAGGACCTTCATCAAGACGATTATGTCTCTTCTCTTCGCAACCGGCTGCTGGCCGAGGCTTTTTATCTGAGCGGGGACATTGAAAAATATGGAACCGGATTTGTCCGCATCCGGCGGATACTGAAAGACCACGGCGGGGTTTTGATACAACTGAGTGAGATGGGCGATTTCTTCAGGGTTGAATTATTGCTTTCATCCGTAGGATCGGATGGCGAAAAGAAAACTCGGTTGCAAGAAAAGTTGCAAGAAAAGTTGCAAGAAAAGTATCCGGCTCTACAGCAGACGATCATTGAAAATATGTCTGCCAACCCAGATATCACTTATGCCCAATTGATGGCTTTAACCGGAAAGTCACAAGAGGCCCTTCGCCGTAATATCAATCAATTGAAACAAAAAGGTGTTATCGAACGGATCGGTTCGGATAAGGGCGGCCGCTGGCAGGTTCACATTTTACAAAAGGCTCCGGCCCTTAATAAAAGAGATGTACCGTAACGGTTCACTTCCCTTTCCTCAGAAAAAGAATACAGACGGACTGGACGTATCCCGGCGGATGAAGAACGCTCGAATATCCGGGAAGGCATCGATCCAATAAGTCTGTCCATTGCCTACAACACCGCTTCATCCATAAACGTCCGTGCCAGAGGCTCGCAGTATTGCCGGACGTGGCGAACCACCACCGGACGGATTCGCTGCGCAAAATCGATTCTGACCAATTTTGCCCGTGGAATAGTTCAGGCCCTGGTAGTCACCGGTGAGCATTTCGTATGGCACATTCGTTGTTACGGACAGCATGGTAAAGATCAGCCGGACAAAGGGGCCGAAGTTGGAGCCGGAGCGGGAGTTCGCCGCCATTTCAATCTTTTCTCCGGGGCGAAGATATTCGATGATGGCGTTTTCAAGCTCTTCGATTTTTTTGCCGGTATTCGGATCGGTGGGCAGTCCAAGCTGCTTTCCGACAGGGTTGTCCGATGTCACCATGGCCAACCATTTGCTGGCCATTTCCGATGCATCTATTTCCGCATCGATCACCGAGTGAAGGTCATTTGCCAAAAGAAGGCCCGGCGCAAACGGCGAAATGCCGCGCAACTGGTTCGGTCTCAGCGTTTCGAATCCATGCAGGATATCGGAGGCCGGAATTTTAATGGGTTTTCCCCAGCCGTCCGGATCCATCATGTGATAGAACAGACGCTCCCCGGTCTGCTTGTTGTACTCTACCCCCTGATAGATCTCGTTGCCGGCGGCAGCTCCTGAATAAGAAAAATACCTGTCATCGCTAAGCGTGGTCATCCAGTCCGGCTCGATAACCCGGAGGCAAAACGGCATGTATTTCCCTTGTCGCTTTACCCGGAGCTTTTATATCAGGAATTCTCCCGGTTCGACGTCTTGACGCTTGGACAATCGCATAAATTCATAGAAGTGCTGCCTCCCGGAGATGTCCGCATCATCCGCCCAAAATTTGAAACTGTCCTCTATTTGATTGTTGCACTTTGTGTTCAGCTTGCCGTTTGCGTTTGTGTTTTTGGACTGGAACTGGATGCCGATTCCTACCGAATAATCGACAATAATATTTACGGCCCGTGCCAAATAGGGAAAATCCCGGATCAGTTGGCGCACCCGCTTGCGGATTACCGGGGATGACGCAAGGATGATGTCGTTGACATTGCTATCCACCGGGGTCCAGTCGCCTGTCAGGCGGGTGGTTTTTGCCGCCGCATACATGGGTCCGGACAACAGCGGGTGTTTTTGTGGAGGGGGCCTTTGTTCCGGGCAGCAGGTCCAGGCCGCGAATTTTGGGGGTCGGAAGGCCGCTCATCTCCCACGCCCTCCCTGTTTGGCATAGGTACGGCTGGCAAACAGGCCCAGATCCTTCTGGATAATGAGTTTGAGCTTTTGCAGGTCCTGAAGTGTGGCATCACCGTATCGAACCATTTTATAGGCGATTGATACCTGAACCGCCCTGTTTCCGGTCAAAAGGGCGGTGATCGCAGCTTCTACATTCAAAAGGTCGGTTTCTGTGTATGGCATTTGACTGCCTTCCGGTTGCAATTGATGGTGGTCGTTCCAGTTGCAACCTTTTTTAACACAGGTTTTTTGGCGTTTTGGAATATAGGGATAAAACAGGCATTATTAAGCTTGACAGGGGTATTTTATAACGATACGGACAAGAGATTGAATGGGTCAAAAACAATAAACCAGTTTCAGGCAAAGATAGCTTTTAAAGGAATCGATTCATGCCAAAGAAAACAGTTAATGACATGACCCCTGAAGACCTTGAGCGATACGATCAGGATAAAGCAAGAAAGAAGACGGTTCAAAACTACCATGATAAATTGTATGACCATGTCACCAAAAAAAAGTATGAAATATCTAAAAATCTCGACAAGATCTCTGCCATTGTAAAGAACTTGGAATCAGTTGAGGATTTAATAAATGAAGGAAATGAAATTGGCGGGGAAGCCTTGAATGTAATAATTTTGTCCCCAGCGAATTATAATTTAAGGATTTCAGAAGAAATCCAAAACGCAGTGGAACTGATTATGAAATAAAAAGACTTCAACGGTCGGAATTGAAAACCCCGCCAAGACTCGAATGTTTAACCACTAAGGTATGCTTTGACCAGAAATAGAGATATTCCCGTTTATTCCCTTTAATTAGGGGAATGTCATTTTTCGTGACACACATAAAGAAGGCTCCCAATAGCAAAACCGGAAAGAGACCAAATGGAGCGTTACAAACTTCAAAAAGAATTAGTAACCCTGACACCAAAGCAGATTTGCTGGTTCGCTTTACGCTGTGCTTTGAGGTCGATGCCCGTTTTAACATGGAATGATGAGCGGTTTCTTTACTGGGGTAATTATGCCCGTAAGTATATTTTTGCGGTGTTCCGTGCTTGCAATATGAGCATCTCATTGAGTGTTGCCGTCGGCGTCCACGCCATTTTTTCCGCCGAAACCAAATCCTCCTACTTCTCTGCCACTGCTGCCGATGTCGCCGAAGCAGCCACCGCCACCGCTGCCGTCGAAGCCACCGCCACCGCTGCCGTCGAAGCTACCGCCAACGCAGCAGCAGCAGCAGTCTACGCAGCCGCCGCCATCAACGCCGCCGACTTCTTATACAACTCCATCGGCGACCCCTACGCCGCCGCCGTTTGTTTATCCGCCCAAACCTTCGCTTACGATCCCGACAAAGCCGCTTACTTTGCCGCCAACGCCGCCGCTGCCGCTAACGCCGCTTACTTTGCCGCCAACGCCGCCGACACCACCGTCATATCCACCGATACAACCTTTGTCTCTGCCGCCAATGCCGATATTTCGTTTTTGAAAACAATAACAAAAAGTATATCTTGGCCTGATTTATGGCATGGCAATTCACCTGTAAAATGGCTCAAATGGGAAAATAGTTTTCTTTCTGGTTTGCGCCTGTTGAATCTTTGCTACTGGGCCGATGAATATTGTAACTGGGTTCAGGGACAATTCGACAGGAAACGGTTAGAGCTTTGCCACTTCATGCCGAGAGCAACCATAGATGCTGGTCCGGCCACCATGCTCGTCTACCTGCACGCAGAAGAACTGGTCAGGATGGCCGAAGTCAGAGTGATCTTTCTCGGAGATGGCAAAGCAGGAAAAACCTCTCTTATCAGAAGGTTGCTCGGAATGAACATCCGGGGTGATGAGCCAGCCACGCCGCGAGTGGAAATCCGACACCGTCGGGAAACCATCAATGGAGAAGATATCAGGGTCCACTATTGGGACTTCGGCGGTCAAGTCATCATGCACGCTACTCATCAGTTCTTCCTGCGGGATAAATCGGTCTATGTGATAGTACTGGACATATGCACCAGATGCGACTGCTTGGAATACTGGCTCGATCATGTCCGGGTTTTTGCGCCGAATGCGCCAACGTTTATCGTTCTCAACAAGGTTGATTCTCTCCCTTCCGGCATGGCGAGCCACCCATTATTTGACATCAACGAGATTCGCAGGAGGTATCCTTTTGTCGAAAAAAAGGTCTATCAGCTATCGTGCAAAACAAAAGGCGGCACGGATGATTTTGCTGAAGCACTAAAGGCACAGATCACTCGGAACCACGTGATCAAACGGGACATGCCTGTACAGTGGTTCAAGGTAAAGGAAGCCCTGGCCAGGGAAAATCAAAACTATATTGGCCTGAAACGTTTTGATGAAATCTGCCGAGAACAAGGTATTCCTGATAAAGAAATAGAACCGGTCCTGACAGTGTTAGATAATATGGGACTCGCGATCCATTTTCCCGAACTGAGGGAAACTCGGGTGGTGCTTAATCCTGAATGGATCACTAAGGCGGTCTATTACATCATCTGGGCCAGTGAAAAACTGGGGCTAAACGGAAAGCTGAGCGTGAGGGATGTTAAAACACTTTTCGCCAAGGAGCGCGACATCAAAAAGTTGGGTGTGGAAGTGCCCGAAGAAATGTGCGGGTTTCTTCTGGGGCTATTGACCCAGTTCAAACTGGCCTTCGAGATCAAAACTGAGAAAGAAAAGTACTACGTCCCCATGTTGACTCCAGTCTTGGAGCCGAATCATGGCATAGAGCGTGAAGGGGGATTGCGATTTCGGTTTGACCTACCTTTCCTTCCTCCCGGTCTCTATTACAGATTTATCGCTGAATCGGGGGACGAACTTGTCGACGACTGGATTTGGAAAACCGGGGCGATTCTGTCCGACGGCAACTCCAGAGTGTTGGTTGAGTACAATGAATACCAACGGGCTATTACCTTTTACGCCCATGGCCAGAATCCTGGTATCTACCTGACAACCCTGCGGCAAAGATTTATGCTAATACTGGAGGAAAGCTACAAAAAACTGGACTACGAACCATATGTCGTCACCCCCGAAGATGAGCAGATAAACTGGCGTGATATGCTGGTGCGGTATGGTAAAGAAGGAAAAACAGCCAAGGCTTATACAGGGAGATTTGAGTATGATATCCGCGAGCTCTTAGAACAACAATTTGGAGATATAACGGATACACTACAACAGATTCTAAACAAAGAATGGAGTGTTATGAACAAACATATAAGTAAAAATATAAGCATAATTTCTGCGACTGATAACTCGGTCGTCATAGTCGATCAGACGGCAACGGTTTCTGAAGCTGTCAGCGCTTTAATGTATCTTCTGCCCATAGATAGTGACCTGAAGAAGATCAAAAAGCTGATAATCGATTTCAGGGAATATCACAAAGAACAAGCGGAGAAACACAAAGAAGATCTGAGGAAATTTGAAATGGAAATCGACGGGTTACGTTCGGCCATTACGGAACTGGGAACCGTGACCGATGTCAGCCCAACGGCAGAGGCAAAAAGGAAAACAATTTTGGGACGTTTCAAGGAGCGATGGGACAAGCTCGCCGAAATGTCTGAACAGTGTTATTATGTATCTGGGATTGCCGAAAAAATTATCAAGATAGGCGGATTAATTGCCAAGATTGCTTGGCCCACGATATTATAGAAGCAAAGATCAGGAAGCGGGTAAGTGATGGAAATGGGGGAATAGTGGGGGAATAGTGGGGGAATAGGGACGCTGTAAGGTTATAAAGTTTCGCTTTTGTGCAAATCAGCTGGGAGAAGATAAACAGAGCAAATGAACTTAATAACCTTACAGTGCCCCTAACTACTTAAATACAATATAGATGATGCAAAATTGGGGCAGCTTATGAAGTTGTACTTAGAAAAAGCAATATTCGTTAATAGAGCTCCATTTGATAACTTGGAGTTATATTTTAATGAGAATGAAATCGCTGTACTTTCTGCTGTTAATGGTAGAGGTAAAACTTCAATACTTTCCCATTGTTGAATCCCACATTAAATGGACATTGATATCCTGATTATTTTGAACAGAAAGGACATTTCCCAGATTATCTGGTCATGAGTGGTAACAGGCAATGATGATTTGCCGCCGGATATAGTTTAACGG
>Ga0268283_1000685_pt1 | contig 19827 bp, 15 predicted proteins | sample saktaG_13_FD_190140 | JGI IMG/M metagenome (GOLD analysis project Ga0268283, IMG submission 190140) | Saline water microbial communities from Sakinaw Lake, British Columbia, Canada - sak_2013_06_06_36m | ecosystem: Environmental > Aquatic > Non-marine Saline and Alkaline > Saline ... | reverse complement strand
GGCGAGTAGAAAGGCGGCGGTTTTGAGAAATTATTTATAACGGAGAATGAAGATGCAAGTGATTAAAGAACAAGATTGGCAATGTTTGCCTTTACAGGCACAACAAGAAATTTATGATTTTTTTCTGTTCATCAAACAACGTTATGAAAAAACTCAGCAAACAACCGACCGAAACGAAACGCTAGCCTTTTCAAATCACGGTGCAAACAATGTTGAAGAGTGGTTGTCAGATAAAGAGGATGAAGTATGGACATAAAAACAACCGATGTTGTGCTTTGTAAATTTTATTTCAGCGATTTGAAAACGACTAAAAACCGTCCTGTTTTAGTGCTAAAAGACAACTTACCTTTTAACGATTTTGTCGGTTTGCCAATCAGTAGCCAATTAGATTTTTTACACGACGGTGAATTTGAAATCGACAATTCAATGTTTAGTTATGGCGGTATTCCTAAAAAGTCGAAACTCATTTTTAGAAAACCGTTTGTCGTATCCAAAACGGTTGTCATCAAAAAATACGGGACATTAAATCAGGCTGATTTTAGAATTTGCCAGCGACTATTTTGTCAGTATTTTGGATGTTCAAATGGCGAGTAAAAAGGCGGCAGTTTTGAGTAAGTATTTATAACAAATAGGAGAGTAAAAATGTCGATGACAATCAGCATTGATGATGGTTTGTACAATCAAGCGAGAATGCAGGCGCAAACTGAAAAGCGTTCCATTGCACAACAAATAGAATGGTGGGCAATGGTAGGAAAAGCGGCGTTAGATAATCCCGATTTGCCGATTGATTTTATACATAATTTATTGATTGCGAAGACAGAAGATGCGGCTTTGATAACGCCTTTTGTGCCTGAAGGAAAGCGAAATAATGAGTGAAGCAATTCACGTTGAACAAAGTGCAATGTTTCGGCGGGCGTATAAAAAATTGTATCCAAATCAAAAAGCGGATGTTGATGATGCCGTTGCAGATATTGTAGAAAATCCAACGATTGGTGAGCCTAAAATTGGCGATTTAGCGGGCGTGTTTGTGCATAAATTCAATTGCAAAGGTCAATTAACGTTGTTGGCTTACAAATATGACCCGCAAAGTCGTTTTTTGTTATTACTGGGTTCACATGAAAATTTTTATCGTGATTTGAAACGCTAGAAAGGCGGCGGTTTTGAGAAAATTTACAACATTAACGTTTAATAACTTATGAAATTAGCAACATTTACATATCAACATCAAACACGCATTGGCGCGGTGGTCGAAAATCAAATCGTTGACGGTTTGGGCGACGCGAATTTGCCCACGGATATGATTGAATTTTTGGAACAAGGCGTTGGCGCGTTGCAAAAAATGCAGCAACTGATTTTATCTGAATCGCATCGAATTCCGTTGGCGGATGTACAATTACTCGCGCCGATTCCACGCCCGCGAAAATATCTCGGAATTGGTTTAAATTACGCGGATCACATTGACGAAACTGGTTTAGAAAAACCTGAATTTCCGCTATTTTTCACCAAACAAAGTAGTTGCGTGATTGGTCACGGCGATTCGATTTTTTTGCCGCGCGTGTCTGAAAAACTCGATTACGAAGGCGAATTGGCATTTGTGATTGGCAAAAAATGCAAACATGTTTCTGTTGAAAACGCGCCCGAATTTATTGCAGGTTTTACGATTGCAAACGATGTGACCGTGCGGGATTGGCAATTTCGGTCGCCAACGTGGACGGTCGGTAAATCGTTCGACACGCACGGCCCGATCGGTCCGTGGATGGTGACGGCGGATGAAATTCAAAATCCGCACGATTTGAATTTGAAAACGTGGGTGGATGATGAGTTGCGGCAAAACTCAAATACGCGCCACATGATGTTTAATTGTTATAAAATGATTGCGTATTTGTCGCAAGCCATGACGCTGGAAGTGGGCGACATTATCACCACGGGAACGCCGAACGGCGTAGGTGTTAAAATGAAACCGCGTGGTTATTTGAAAGCGGGACAAGTAGTAAAAATAGAAATTGACGGTATTGGCGCGTTGGTCAATACGGTGATAAATGAGCCGTAAAATCGTTGCGCTGAATCATAAGAAATAGTGCGACAAAAATTATTATTAAACTAGAAAGGAAATAAAAAATGAGTAATGTTTTTTCGTGTACAGGAACTGTCGGATCGGACGCTGAAGTGCGATTTTTACCCTCGGGACAAGCTGTGTTAAATGTTAATGTTGCCAATCATACGGGATTTGGAGATAAGCAAAAAACGACGTGGTTGCGCGTTGTCGTTTGGGGGAAAAAAGCAGAAGGAACGCTCAAAGATTATTTAAGGAAAGGGCAGCAAGTTTTTATTTCTGGTGAATTGACCATGAATGAATACAAAGCGAATGACGGTACGATGAAAACCAGTTTAGAAGTCAATGCTACGATTTTGGATTTAGTCGGTAAACGTAACGAATCTTCGGGTTCCAGCAATTATAACGCGCCTGCACCAGCGGCAAATTACGCGCCACAACCGCAGCAATATCAACAACCTGCTGCGCCGGTTTATCAACAACCCCCCGTTCAAAATTACGCGCCACCTCCAGCACCGAATTACGCGCCACCCCAAGCTCCCAGACCGGTCGCCGCGCCTAGTTTTGACGCGCCTTACGATGACGATATTCCGTTCTAATTTTTGCTAAAATGAAAAAACCGCTGGCATTGAAATCGGCGGTTTTTTTTTGCTATTCACGGTCTAAAAACACGGCAAACTAAAATGATTTTAAAAACTATCGCCCAACGTCAATTTTTAATAACTTTTTTACAAATTATTGGAGTCGCCGCCGCGTATTTTATCACGGGGAAATTGGGGGATTTACTCGCGATTCCACCCAGTTACGCGACCGTTATTTTTCCGTCGTCGGGCATTGCGTTGGCGAATATTCTACTTTACGGAAACCGCATGGCGGGGGGCGTATTGCTCGGTGCATTTTTGCTGAACGCGAGCATTCCGGTCACCCCGAACTACTTTTTAGAAAATTTAAATTCAGCACTGCTTATTACGTTAGCAATTTCGAGCGGGGCGACGCTGCAAGCCGTGGTGGCGGCTTATTTAGTGCGCCGATTTGCTAGCACTCCCAATATTTTATCCAACCAAAAAAATATCCTGTTGTTTTTATTTTACGGCGGTTTCGTTAGTGCGTTGGTCAATTCGACGCTTTCGGTTTCATTGTTGGTTGCCACAGGTCAAATGTCAGCCGAAGCCTTTCTTCTCAATTGGCTATCGTGGTGGGGCGGTGATGCGTTGGGCATCATTATTTTTACGCCGCTGGTTTTGGTCTGCTTATCGACTGAAAATCCCGTTTGGCAAGGACGGCGCAAAGCGATAACGTTACCGATTCTCACGATGTTTTTGCTGACCGTCATGGCGGTTTTTTATGAAATAGAAACCAGCAACTCCCGCATAAAAATGGAATTCGACCAACGCACAAAAGAGTTGAGTAGCCTGATGGAAACAGCCATTATCAGCAATTTCAATGCCCTACGATTTTTGAATGACTTTTATATAACATCAAAATTCGTTGACGAAAATCAATTTCAAACTTTTGTTGCGTTCCCGTTAAACATTTTTCCAAGTATGCTAAATCTGGGATTTGCACCCGTTATTAAAGCCGCAGAACGGGAAAAATTTGAAAATAATTTAAAACAGAACGGTGTCTCAAATTTTCAAATTACAGAACAAGATGCAGAGACAAAAAAATTGGTGCGAGCCGGAAATCGTCCCGAATATACGCCCATTAGTTTCATTGAATCGAACAAATTGAGTGACAATATCCGTAATTTGGATTTGTATTTTATGCCCTCGCGGCGTGACGCAATGGATAAAGCCAGAGACACCGGCGAACTTTTTGTCACAACTAACGTGACTTTAGTGTACGAAATGGGCAAATACAATGGCGTGGTGGCGTTTATACCTGTTTATCAAACGGGTTTACCACACGGAACTATCGCAGAAAGACGCGCCGCTATTTTAGGTTACAACTTTGCCGCCTTTCGCAATGTTGAAATGGTGAAATTCGCGCTCAAAAATCAAAATCTAGCGGGTTTGTCTTATCGGCTGATTGACAATAACGCTCCTGTTGAAAAGGAATTATTGTTTGCCAGCGACGAACAGGAACCCGCGCCCGAAGCGTTAAGAAGAAATTCCAACATGTTAATGCGTCACACCACCTTTAATTTGGTGGGTGGACGAGTGTGGCGATTTGAACTTACGCCGACGGCGGATTATTTTATCGAACATCGTTCCACCAACGTTTGGTCAATTTTGTGGTTGGGATTAACGTTAACCATTATCACAATAATCACCGTTCTGCTGTCGGCGATTCGGCAATTTGAACTCGTTATTTCAAACGCAGAATTGGCGTTTCAAAATTCTGAAAAAGAAAAACGCGCGGCTGAACTTATCGAATTTCACCTTAAAAATGACCAGTTGAAGAGCCAACTCAATCACATGCAAAAGTTAGAAAGCATTGGACGACTCACTTCGGGTATTGCTCACGATTTCAATAACATTTTAGCGTGTATGCTCGGCTATAATGAAATCAATAAAATGGACAGTGAAGATATTACTGATGAATCGTTGCGGGCAAGTGTTGAAAACAACACTAAACAAATTGATTTAGCGGGCAAGCGGGCGGTGGAACTCATCAACAAAATGCTGATTTATTGTCGCCAAGATAAACCAAAAACAAAAATAGACGTGCAATCCACCACAGAAGTGATTCACGAAGTGTTAGCCATGTTGCGCCCGGCGTTAACCAGTCGAATCCAAATTGAAACGGTATTAGAAAGTGACGCAATTATTCAAATGGATACGATAGATTTGCACCAAATCCTGACAAATCTAGCCATCAATGCGCGAGATTCGATGCGCGAAATGGGGGGCGTGATTGCTATTTCGCTGAAAAAAGTGAGGAGGACGAACGAGAATTGTACCGCGTGTGCCGCCGTGCTTGACGGCGAGTTTATTGAATTGAGCGTATCGGATAACGGTACCGGCATTGAACCGAAAATTATTCATCGGCTTTTTGATCCGTTTTTCACTACGAAACCACAAGGCGAAGGCACGGGATTAGGTTTGTCGGCAGTGAGTGGTTTGGTGCATCAATCGGGTGGGCATATTTTGGTGGAGTCCAATCAAAGCGAATTCAATCACGGTACCGCGTTTAAATTATTATTTCCAATTTCCATAGATGCTACAAAGTAACGGCAACAATTCAATTCACATAACAATAATAACAAAATGATTTTAAAAACTATTTCACAACGCCCATTTTTAATAACTTTTTTACAAATTATCGGCATCGCAGCCGCGTATTTTATCGCGGGGAAATTGGGACATTTACTTGCCATTCCCCCCAATTTTGCAACGGTTGTTTTTCCGATACTTTTTTCTTAACTTTCGTTAACTGCATCCCATAATAGTGTTATGAGCGGGTGTATCTACCAATGCGAAGCTATAAAACCGCTCCGCTCTTTGTTTGCTGGCAAAGGGCTTGGTTTTCGCCAGAAGGAACAGTGCCAGCAAGTGCATTTTATACTGGATTTTCACTGAAAACAACGCATTAAGATTATTAACAAATATTAGAAAATATCAGCGTTTTGGATACTATGACGCAACCCTCGTCGGGCATTGCCTTAGCGAGCATTCTACTTTACGGGAAGCGCGTGGGCTGGGGCATATTACTCGGCGCATTTTTGCTTAACGGTGCCATTCCCGTCACCACAAACGACTTGTCAGAAATTTTAAATTCAGCATTCATGACGTTAGCGATTTCGGGCGGGGCGACGCTGCAAGCCTTCGCGGGAGCTTATTTAGTGCGCCGATTTGCTGGCAATCTCGACATTTTATCTAACCAAAGAAATATCCTATTATTTTTGTTTTACGGTGGGCTTGTTAGCGCGTTGGTGAATTCGACCTTTTCGATTTCGCTGTTGGTCACGACAGGAAAAATGCCAGCGGAAACCTTTTTTCTAAATTGGTTATCGTGGTGGAGCGGTGATGCGATAGGCATCATTATTTTTGCGCCGCTAGTTTTGGTCTGGTTATCGACCGGAAATTCAATTTGGCAAGGTCGAAAATGGGCGATAACGCTACCCATTTTCATCATGTTTTTACTCACGGCGGCATCCGTTTTTTATGAAATAAAAACCAGCAATATACGAATAAAGCTGGAATTTAACCAACGCGCAAAAGAGTTAAGCCTTGTATTAGAATCGGCACTGACCACGCACTTAAATGTCTTGCGCTCTCTTCATAGTTTTTATGATTCAACCACATCGATTGATAGAAACGAATTCCGAACATTTGCGACTGAACAATTAAAAAGCATTAAAGGCATTCAAGCGGTGCAATGGGTGCCAATCATTTTGGCAGAGAATCGAGATGCTTACGAAAAAAATGTGCAGCAAGAAGGTTTTCCGCGCTTTCAAATTACCGAACGCGATGTGAACAATAAAATGGTGCGAGCGGGGAATCGCGCCGAATATGCCCCCGTTGATTTTAATGAACCCTATCAAGGCAATGAAATGATAAGCGGTTTCGATAATTATTCTAATCCGTCACGACGTGAATTACTGGATAAAGCCAGAGATACTAACGAACTCATCGCGAGTCCGCCCTTTAAATTGATTCAGGAAAAAGGCACACAAAATGGTTTTCTTGTTTATATGCCCCTCTATCGTCCGAATCAGCCGCACGGAACGTTGGAAGAACGCCGCAATGCCATTGCCAGTTATATCGTTTCGGTATTTCGAGCGGGCGATATGATTACAGAAGCATTCAAAAATCAGAATCTCACGGAATTATCCTATCGATTGATTGACACCGGCGCACCCGTTACCGAGCAATTATTGTTGACCTACAATGAATTCAATCCCTCAACAGAGGAATTATCAATAATTAGTCGTTCAACATTTGATGTGGGTAGTCGGACGTGGCAGTTTGAAATTGCACCGACGGCTAATTATTTGATTCAACACCGTTCGACAAACATCGGTTTTATTTTAGTCGCGGGATTTTTATTGATGATACTCACCATCGTCAATGCGCTGAAAATGGCGATTCGTGACAACGAAAAAGAAGCCCGTGCCGTTGAACTGACGTTGGCTTATAAGAGAAACAAAATTTTAGACACCCAAATCAACCACATGCAAAAATTGGAAAGTATCGGACGACTGACTTCAGGCGTGGCGCACGATTTCAATAATATCTTGATGTGTATGCTGGGTTACAACGAAATAAATAAAATGGACAGTGAGGATATTGAGGACGAATCATTGAGAGAAAGTATTGAAAATAACATCCATCAAATTAATTTGGCGGGCAAACGCGGGGCGGATTTAATTAACAAAATGCTGACGTATTGTCGCCAAGAAAATGAGGGCGTTAAGATAATGGACGTGCAATCTACGCAAGAGGTGATTAACGAGGCGTTAGAAATGTTACGCCCCGCGTTAACCAGTAAAATCAACATTAAATTTGAAGATAGTTGTCCCATCAATCAAAAAGACTGCGGCACTTGTGGAATACGAAATTATTGCGACCTTTGCATTCAGATGCACTCGGGAGATTTGCATCAAATCCTGACAAATCTAGCCATCAATGCGCGAGATTCGATGCGCGAAATGGGGGGCGTGATTGCTATTTCGCTGAAAAAAGTGAGGAGGACGAACGAGAATTGTACCGCGTGTGCCGCCGTGCTTGACGGCGAGTTTATTGAATTGAGCGTATCGGATAACGGTACCGGCATTGAACCGAAAATTATTCATCGGCTTTTTGATCCGTTTTTCACTACGAAACCACAAGGCGAAGGCACGGGATTAGGTTTGTCGGCGGTGAGTGGTTTGGTGCATCAATCGGACGGTCATCTGTTGGTGGAAACCAATCAAAGCGAACTTTATCATGGTACCTCGTTTAAATTATTATTTCCGATTTCCGTAGAAGATGCTACAAAGTGACGGCGACAATTCGCATTCAGCACCATTACACTGAGCCATTAAATCAAATAAGAAGGGAAAATAACATGATTTTAAAAACGATCTCGCAACGTCCATTTTCAGTCTATTTTCTGCAAATTATCGGCATCGCCACCGCGTATTTTATCGCGGGAGAATTGGGGCATCTGCTCGTCATTCCACCCAGTTACGCCACCGTTATTTTTCCCTCGTCGGGCATTGCCTTAGCGAGCGTTTTACTTTATGGCAAACGGGCAGGTTTGGGTGTATTACTCGGCTCATTTTTGCTTATCGCGAGCGTTCCCGTCACCGCAAACGACTTATCAGAAAGTTTAAATTTCTCATTGATGTCATTCACGATTGCAGTCGGGGCAATGCTGCAAGCCTTCGCGGGAGATTATTTAGTCCGACGATTTGCGGGAACCCCCAACATTTTATCTAACCAAAGAAATATCCTATTATTTTTGCTTTACGGTGGACTGGTCAGTGCGTTGGTGAATTCGACCATTTCAGTTTCGCTGTTGGTCACGTCAGGAAAAATGCCAGCGGAAGCCTTTTTTGCAAATTGGCTGTCGTGGTGGGGCGGTGATGCGATGGGCATCATTATTTTTGCGCCGCTGGTTTTAATCGGTTTATCAACAAAAAATCCCGTTTGGCAAGGCAAAAAATGGGCAATAACATTGCCCATTTTCACGATATTTTTGCTGACTGCCTTGGCGGTTTTTAATGAAATAGAAAACAGCAATACCCATATAAAACTGGAATTTGACCAACGCGCCAAAGAGTTAAGCCTTATATTAAAATCCTCAATCACCGCAAACTTAAATGTCTTACACGCTTTTGATAGTTTGTATAATTTATCCCCATCGATTGATAGAAACGAATTCCGAACATTTTCCAGCGGACAGTTAAAAACGTTTAAAAGCATTCAAGCGGTGCAATGGGTACCCATTATTTTGGAAGAGAATCGAGATGCTTACGAAAAAAATGTGCAGCAAGAAGGCTTTCCCAATTTTCAGATTACCGAACTCAATGCGAACAATAAAATAGTGCGAGCGGTGAATCGCGCCGAATATGCTCCCGTGACTTTTAATGAACCCTATCAAGGCAATGAAATCGTCAGTGGTTTCGATAATTATTCCAGTCCGTTACGACATGAATTGCTGAATAAAGTCAGAGATAGCAACGAACTCTCCGCGAGTCCGCCCATTAAATTAATACAGGAAAAAGGCACACAAAATGGTTTTCTTGTTTATATGCCCATCTATCGTCCGAATCTGCCGCACGGAACATTGGAAGAACGACGCAATGCCATTGCAAGTTATATCGCTGTCGTAATTCGGACGGGCGACATGATGGCAAACGCATTCAAAAATCAGAATTTAACGAATGTGGCTTATCGACTCGTGGACATCGGCGCAGCGGCAGGCGAACAAATGCTGTGTGTCAATAACGAGCAAGAATTTAAAACCGCCACATTACAACCATACTCACGAACGCTCCACAGTTTCAATAAATTTGAAGTGGGCGGGCGTGTGTGGCAATTTGAAATGATACCCACCACTGATTATTTTAATAAACACCGTTCTATCAATGTTTGGTTGATTTTGTTAGCGGGATTTTCATCAACGACAATTGTCATCATTACTGCGCTGGTGTCTGCCATTCGTCAATATAAAGTCCAACAGCTGGTCGATAAGCAATTCGCCATAAATCAAGAACTTTCAAAATTTAAAATGGGTTTGGATTGCCTCGCAACCGGCATTATCTTTGTGGATAATGATCGCAACATTACTTATATCAACAACTCCACCATCACATTACACCTTAATAACGAAGACGCTATTCGCAAAGATTTACCTTTTTTTAATTCCGTCGATTTAATTGGAAAAAATATCGATTTATTTCATAAGAACCCCGAACATCAAGCAAAATTACTCGCCGAATTAAAAGGAACCGCCGAAGTTAATATAAAAATAGCGAATCTTATTTTAAACGTGAAAGCCAGCCCTTTGATGAACGAATTCGGGCAGCGAATAGGTTCCGTTGCGGAAGTGATTAACATCACCGAAAAAGAAAACCGCGCCGCTGAATTAGTGATTACGAATGAAAAACTGGCGGTTCAAACCGCCGAAAAACAAGCTGCCACGACAAAACTTGCCATTTTGAATGCGATAAATGCAGAGAAAGAAAAACGGACAAACGAACTCATCTCGGTGAATAAACATCTTACTCAGGCTAACGAAGAAATTGCGATGAATCTTCAAATTCTTGCCGTTGTGAATGATGAAAAAGAAAGAGTCGCCATCGAACTTGCTAATTTTCACATTAAAAACAATTTGTTGATTCATCAAATGAATCAAGTGCAACGGCTGGAAAGTATTGGACGAGTTACTTCTGGCATTGCTCACGAGTTCAATAACATTTTGGGTTGCATCATCGGTTATAACGATATGAATCAATATGTCAGTGACGATATGACGGATGAAAATTTAAAAATAGAATTGGAAAATAACACCAAACAAGTGAGTTTCGCGGTGAAACGGGCGGCAGAGTTAATTAACAAAATGTTAGTCTATTGTCGCCAAGACACCCCCCAAAAGAAAATAAACGTTCAACCGACGCAAGCCGTAATAGAAGAATTTTTGGTCATATTGCGCCAAACGTTAAACAGCCAAATTACCATTGAAACACTATTTGAGGATGACAACATTATTCACATTGACGCGAGGAATTTACAGCAAATTCTAACTGATTTAATCAGCAATGCGCGAGACGCGATGAACGGGCGGGACGGTATAATTACTATTTTGTTGAAACAGGTCAAGGACGTTGCCGCGCATTGTGTGGCGTGTGCCTCCGCTATGGAAGGCGATTTTATTGAATTGAGTGTGATAGATAATGGCACGGGCATCGACCCGAAAATTATTACTCGGCTTTTCGATCCGTTTTTTACCACGAAAGAACAAGGCGACGGCACGGGCTTGGGATTATCAACAGTCAGCGGCATTGTGCATCAATCGGGCGGACATCTTTTGGTTGAATCGAATCAAAGTGAATTCAATCAGGGTAGCAGCTTTACATTACTATTTCCCAGTTGTCGTAGACGTTAGATTGTACTTAGCACTTTGCTGAGTATAATGATTTAGCTAAAATCAAACCGAAAAAACATAATTTTGAAAATCATTTCACAACGTCCATTTTTAATCTATTTTCTGCAAATTATCGGCATCGCCGCCGCGTATTATATTGCGGGAAAATTGGGCAATTTACTGGTCATTCCACCCAGTTACGCCACCGTTATTTTTCCCTCGTCCGGCATTGCCTTAGCAAGCGTTCTACTTTACGGAAAGCGGGCAGGTTTGGGCGTATTACTCGGCGCATTTTTGTTAAACGCGAGCATTCCCGTCACCGCAAACGACCTGTCAGAAAGTTTAAATTCCTCCCTGATAACGTTCGCAATTTCAGGCGGGGCAACGCTGCAAGCCGTTGTCGGAGCTTATTTAGTACGACGATTCGCTGGCACCCCCAGCATTTTATCTAACCCCAAAAATATCCTGTTGTTTTTGTTTTACGGCGGCTTCGTTACTGCGTTGGTCAATGCCACGTTTTCCGTTTCGCTGTTCGTCGTGGCTGGGAGAATGTCAGCAGAAGCCTTTCTTCTAAATTGGCTATCGTGGTGGGGCGGCGATGCGTTGGGGATTGTTCTTTTTACGCCGCTGTTTTTGGTCTGGTTCTCGACAGAAAATCCCGTTTGGCAAGGTCGGCGCGTGGCGATAACATTGCCGATTTTAGCGATGTTTTTTCTCACGGTCATGGAGGTTTTTAATGCGGGGGGGCGCGTGGGGCGATTTGAAATGATGCCAACCGCTGATTATCTTATCCAACACCGTTCTACCAATATCTGGTTGATTTTATTGGTCGGATTTTCATTAACGACGATTGTCATCATTGCTGCGCTGGTATCTGCCATTCGGCGACATGAAGTCCAGCGGCTTGTTGATCATAAACGTAGATTGAATCAAGAGATTTCAGAATTTAAAATTGGTTTAGATTGCCTCACAACCGGCGTTATCTCTGTGGATAATAATCGCAACATTATTTATATCAATAACGCGGCAATCTCATTGCTCCGTAACTACGAAACCGATATTCGTAACGATTTACCTTGCTTTAATTCCACAGATTTAATTGGAAAAAATATTGATTTATTTCATAAGAACCCAGCACATCAAGCGAAATTACTCGTCGAATTAAAAACACCCATCGAAACTAAGATAAAATTAGCGGGTCATATTTTAAACGTGAAAGTCAGCCCCTTGATGAACGAATTAGGGCAACGAATAGGTTCAATTGCGGAAGTGATTAACATCACAGAAAAAGAAAAACGAGCAGACGCACTGGTCATTGCCAATACTGAGTTGGCGTTTCAAAATACCAAAAAAGCAGCCCGCGCCGCTGAACTCGTCATTGCCAATACCGAGTTGGCGTTTCAAAACGCTGAAAAAGAAGCCCGCGCCGCTGAACTGGTTATTGCCAATACCGAGTTGGCATTTCAAAACACTAAAAAAGAAAAACGGGCAGACGAACTCGCGCTTGCCAATACCGAGTTGGCGTTTCAAAATACTGAAAAAGAAAAACGCGCGGACGAACTCGCGCTTGCCAATACCGAGTTAGCGTTTCAAAATGCTGAAAAAGAAAAACGGGCAGACGAACTCGCGCTTGCCAATACCGAGTTAGCGTTTCAAAATGCTGAAAAAGAAAAACGGGCAGACGAACTGGTCATTGCCAATACCGAGTTGGCGTTTCAAAATGCTGAAAAAGAAAAACGCGCAGACGAACTGGTCATTGCCAATACCGAGTTGGCGTTTCAAAATGCTGAAAAAGAAAAACGCGCGGACGAACTGGTCATTGCCAATACCGAGTTAGCGTTTCAAAATGCTGAAAAAGAAAAACGCGCGGACGAACTCGTGGTTAAAGCTGCCGAAAAAACAGCTGTCACGTTAGAGCTTGCTATTGCGAATGCTACAAATTTAGAGAAAGAAAAACAGGCGAACGAACTCGTCTCGGTGAATAAACATCTTATTGAAGCTAATGAAGAAATTGCGGTGAATCTTCAAATTCTTGCCGTTGTGAATGATGAAAAAGAAAGAGTCGCCATCGAACTCGCTAATTTTCACGTTAAAAACGCCTTGTTGATCCGGCAAGTGAATCAAATACAAAAGTTGGAAAGTATCGGACGAGTCACTTCTGGTGTGGCTCACGAGTTCAATAACATTTTGGGTTGCATCATCGGTTATAACGATATGAATCAATATGTCAGTGAAGATATGACCGATGAAGGTTTAAAAATGGAATTGGAAAATAACACCAAACAAGTGAGTTTCGCGGTGAAGCGGGCGGCAGAGTTAATTAACAAAATGTTAGTGTATTGTCGCCAAGACACACCCAAAACAAAAATGGACGTGCAACCGACGCAAGTCGTGATAGAAAATGTTTTGACCGTATTTCGCCCCACGTTAACCAATCAAATCACCATTGAAACGTTATTTTCGAGTGAAAAAATTATTCGCATTGATGTAATAGATTTACAGCAAATTCTGACCAGTTTAATCAATAATGCGCGAGATGCACTGAAAGCGAATGGTGGTGCGATTGCTATTTCGTTGAAACGGGTCACGAATATGAACGACTATTGCATGGCGTGCGCCACCGTTATCGAAGGCGATTTTATTGAATTGAGCATCGCGGATAATGGCACGGGCATCGAACCAAAAATTATTAGTCGGATTTTTGATCCATTTTTTACCACGAAAGAACAAGGAGAGGGTACTGGCTTGGGATTATCAGCGGTGAGTGGTTTGGTGCATCAATCGGGCGGACATCTTTTGGTTGAATCGAATCAAAGCGAAATCAATCACGGCACCACGTTTAAATTACTGTTTCCAATTCCGAATTAAAGAAAATCCCCCCTGCTGCTATCGCCGCTGGGGGATTGCTCTAATCGCCGATTACGTCCGATATTCCGCGTTAATTTTCACATAATCATACGAAAAATCGCAGGTCAACACGGTTTGTATTGCGTCGCCGCGTCCTAATTTCACGCCAATTACAATTTCTGCTTGATTCATCACGGCTTGACCGGCTTCTTCGGTGTAATCCGCCGCGCGTCCACCGTCACGCACGATGCACACGTCGTCCAAATAAATACGGATTTTTTCGAGTTCCATTTCTTTCACGCCCGCGCGTCCAACGGCTGCCAAAATACGCCCCCAATTTGGATCGCTGGCGAAAAACGCGGTTTTTACCAATGGCGAATGAGCAATTGTTTTCGCGACTTGCACCGCTTCGGCATCATCCGCCGCTTCCGAAACCACAATCCGCATTAACTTTGTCGCGCCTTCGCCGTCGCGCACAATCAATTCCGCGAGTTCTTTATTAACCGCCAAAACGGCGGCGGCAAAAATTTTATAATGTTCAGAATTCGCCACGATTTCAGGTGCCAATGAACACCCGCTCGCCACCAACACACACGCATCATTTGTGGACGTGTCGCCATCGACGGTAATGCGATTAAACGATAATTCCACGGCGTTGGCTAAACAGTGCTGCAATAACGGTTGGCTAATTTTGGCATCGGTGGCAATAAAGCCCAACATCGTCGCCATATTCGGCTGAATCATGCCCGCGCCTTTGGAAATGCCGTTAATCGTGACCGTTTCACCGTCTAAAATAATCACTTTCGACACGCCTTTTGGAAAAGTGTCGGTTGTCATAATCGCTTGCGCCGCTTGTTCCCACTGATTTTCAGCCAAATTCGCAATGGCTTTGGGTAAACCGATTGCGATTTTTTCGACTGGCAACGGTTGACCAATTACGCCAGTTGAAAAAGGTAACACTTGCTGCGCGTTTCCCCCGACCAATTGCGCCAAATCCTGACACGTTTGTCGCGCATCGTTCATGCCTTGTTCACCCGTTCCCGCGTTCGCATTGCCCGAATTGATTAACAACCAACGTGGCGCGTGAGCTAAATTCGCTCGGGCGACATGAACGGGTGCGGCACAAAACGCATTTTGCGTAAACACTGCCGCGCACGTTGCCGATTCGGAAAATTGAAAAACCAATAAATCATCGCGCACCGTTTGTTTAATGCCTGCGTTCGTCGTACCTAATGCCACGCCGTGAATCGGTGGCATAACAGGAAATGTGTTTTGTCCAACTGCCATAATTTTTACCTTTTGAGTTTGAATGTGTTAATGATGTGCTAATGCGGCACGAATACAACGCAAAATGCCGTAACTGTATTTTTCGTTAAATTCGTCGTAAACCAGTTTAAGCGAATTTTTGAATTCGTCGGGCAACTTTTGAATCAACGTGTTAATTTTCGCCAATTCGTCCGGCGTTAATGTGATTACGTCGCTCAATACTAATTCCCGTTGCGTGATTCCATCGGCTAAATGTGAATAAATCGTGGTTTCTTGAAATTGCCGCAACACCGCAATTTCGGGAATCGCCACGCCTAATTTGAACAATTTAATCGTGATGCCGCTCGACGTTAAATCATCAGCATTTTCCAAAATCACAAACGTTTGCACAATTCGTAGAAAATCGAGTCCGTACAATTCTAATTTGTGTTCGCCCACACCTGAAATTTCGCCCATTTCAACCAGCGTGCGCGGCTTGGTTTCGAGGATTGCCATTAACGTGGCATCTTGAAAAATCGTGTACGCGGGAACGGTTTGTTTGGTGGCACAATCGCTGCGTTTTTCGCGCAACGCTGCCCAAAAACGTGATTTCAAATCTTCCGCTACCGCCGCTTTTTTAACAATTTTACGAGCGCGAGGTAAACTTTCAGCTCGATTTTCTTCGCGAAACATTAACGTCTGTTCGCCGCGCAACACGGGATGACCCGCTTCCGCGAGTTTCAACGTGTTATAAGTAAAATCCACTCGAACCAAATTCAACGCCACCAATTGTCGAAATACAGAATGCCATTGCGTGCTGTCCAAATCTTTACCAATGCCAAAAGTCGAGAGTTCATCGTGTTTATGATGTTGGATTTTGACGGTTTGAATGCCGTGTAAAACGTCGATTAAATGTGTCACACCAAACCCGAATTTTGGACTGGTACGAAGCACGCACGATAACGCTTTTTGCGCGGCAATCGTGCCATCCCACATTTGCGGCGGATCTAAACAGCAATCGCAATTCCCACACGCTTCGGCTTTCGTTTCGCCAAAATACTGTAACAATGTTTGCCGCCGACAATGCACTTGTTCACACAACGCCAGCATCGCGTCGAGTTTGTAATTTTCCAAACTTTTGTGCGTTTCGTCGGCTTCAGATTGCTCAATCCATTTTCGTAAAATCACAATATCGGACAAGCCGTAAGCCATCCACGCATTCGCGTTCGCCCCGTCACGACCCGCACGACCTGTTTCTTGATAATACGCTTCGACACTTTTGGGCAAATCCAAATGCGCGACAAAACGCACATTCGGTTTATCAATCCCCATTCCAAAGGCAATCGTGGCGACAATCACAATGTTATCTTGCATCAAAAATTGTTGCTGATTTTGTTGGCGCACGTCTGTCGGCAAACCCGCGTGATAAGGCAGGGCGTTAATGCCTTTTTCGTTCAGCCATTCCGCCACCGAATCCACTTTTTTACGCGACAAACAATAGACAATTCCCACATCACCGTCGTGATGTTTGCGAATAAAATCGAGCAATTGATGGCGTTCCGAACGGGATTTAGACACCAATTTTTGCACAATCGTGTAACGAATGTTCGGGCGATCAAAACCGCCAATATAAAGTGGCGCGTCTTCGAGTTGCAGCCGTTGTTGAATTTCAAGGCGCGTGCGTTCGTCAGCGGTCGCGGTCAAAGCAATGCGCGGCACGTTCGGAAATTGCTCGTGCAGAATCGACAAATTTAAATAATCCACCCGAAAATCGTGTCCCCATTGTGAAACGCAATGCGCTTCATCAATCGCAAACAACGCAATCGGCAAGGTTTTCAAAAATTCTAACGTTGTCGCAATTTTCAACCGTTCGGGCGCGATATAAAGCAGCTTAATTTCACCGTTAATGAGTTGCTTTTCAATTTCGCGCGTCTCTTGTATCGTCAGGGTGGAATTCAAAAATGCCGCGCGAATGCCCACTTGTTTTAGCGCATCGACTTGATCTTGCATTAACGCAATGAGCGGCGAAATGACCACGCCCACGCCGTCACGAATCAACGACGGAATCTGATAACACAACGATTTTCCGCCACCCGTCGGCATAAGCACCAGCGCACTTTGACCAGCAATTAAACCATCAATAATCGTTTGTTGTTGTCCACGAAATTCGGGATAACCAAAAACTGTTTTTAAAATTTTGAGGGGCAAATCGTTCATTTTTTTCTCTGAAAAACTGTAATCACTGCACAATATAAACAATAATTTTCGATTTCAAACTTTTATATCGATTACGTTAACATTGTTTTTTTTAGGCAAACGTTCAAAATGTGACAAACTTCAATCTTCTATTTTTCAAAAAGGAAATCCAGCATGAAAACAAAACGCCTCCCGCTGTTACTTTTCGTATGAGTTGGCAAATCGATTATTACAGCGAAGCCGTCGAAGAAAACATTTTGAATCTTCCGGACGGGTTGCTCGCGCGTTATTTGAAACTTTCTGATTTGATGCTGGAATTGGGTGCCAATCTCGGAATGCCACACACCAAAGCACTTCATGACGGTTTATTTGAATTACGCATCAAAGCAAAAGAAGGCATTGCTCGAACTTTTTATTGTACCCAAGTCGGCAAACGAATTATCGTGTTACACGTCTTCGTTAAGAAAACACAGAAAATTCCAACCAAAGAACTTAAAATCGCCATCGAACGTTTAAAAGAGGTTTCCAAAAATGACACATCAAGAACTAAAAGCTAAAGCTCTCGCACGTCAAAATGTCAAAGCTGAATACGATGCTTTAGAACCTGAATTTGCCTTGTTAAAACAAATTCTAACCAGTGAAAATTCATCGGAATCGAATACCGAAAAAACACGCTATATTCCAACAACCGCTTCTTCTCATTTTGGAGAATTTAAAAATGTTTAAATCAAAACTCACTCTCGCTGCCACCATCAGTTTTTTACTCGCGAGCAATGCGTTCGCTGAAGGCTTAACGCTCTCCGCTGGCGAATTCGTGCAAAATAATGATGGCACGGTGACACACACGCCAACGGGTTTAATTTGGCAAGCCTGTTCAGTTGGGCAAACGTGGAAGGGTGAGACTGGCACTTGCGCGGATGAGGCGGAAAATTACAGTTACGAAGATGCCATGACACTCACCAGTGAATTTGCTGGGCAAAAAGATTGGCGCATACCAAACATTGCCGAACTTCATTCGTTGATTGATTTGAAAAAATCTCAGCCAGCGGTTAATAAATCACTTTTCCCTCAAACTCCGCAGGAAGGATTTTTGTCATCTTCAAAATATACGTCTAGCCCCAGTTATCAATGGATGGTCGATTTTTCTTATGGTAATGATAGTTACAACGATTCGGGCTATATTCGACTCATACGGGGAACAACGGTTTCACCAGTCATTTCATTAAAGGATTTCGTTGATAACGGTGATGGCACAGTGACGCACAGCAAAACGGGTTTGACATGGCAACGTTGCGCGGTTGGGCAAACGTGGAATGACGGAGGTTGTGATGGTAAATCCGCCACCTACACCCAAGATAAAGCCCTCAAATTAACGACTGACACTGGCAGTAAAACAGATTGGCGTTTACCAACGTACAAAGAATTACAAACAGTTGTGGATTATTCTGCTTATAGCCCTTCATCGAATGACGTTATATTTCCAGGTGCGCCAAGTGTTAGCTTTTGGTCGGCTACCCAAATGGCAGGAAGTGGTTATGAGTCTTATGCTTGGTATATCGATTTTAATTATGGTGGAGGAAGAAGTTACACATCGAAAACAAATTCTTTTTCAGCTCGCCTAGTTCGCGGCACGCTTTCAACGACGGGCGCGACAGTGGTAACACCTATTGTATCTGGTGGTGTGGATTTAGTGCCGACAATTACGGGAACGCCAAATCCTGCGACGGTGAATGGCAACATTACGTTTACTGCGACGTTAACAAACAAAGGCAGCGGCACGGCGACGGATACCAAAATGAGTTTTGGTTTGCCAAAAAACACGGTGAGTTTGGTGACAAAACCAGATGAATGTAATTTCAACGGTTTGAGCGTGGTGTGTTCGTTGGGAAATGTCGTGCCGAATGGTTCGATTACGAAAGCAGTGACGGTTAAAATGACGAAAGCGGGTGGTTTGAGTTTTGGTGTCACGGCGTGGTCGGCTGAAAAAGACGTGAATATGAAAGATAATATCGCGCGGGCGACGGTGGCGATTCGGAAATAAAAGCACATCCCCCCGCGCTATCGCGCCGCCCCCTTCAAAGGGGGCAAAACAGGTAAGAAGTGAACTACCGATACTTTTTTCTTAACTTTCGTTAACTGCATCCCATAATAGTGTTATGAGCGGGTGTATCTACCAATGCGAAGCTATAAAACCGCTCCGCTCTTTGTTTGCTGGCAAAGGGCTTGGTTTTCGCCAGAAGGAACAGTGCCAGCAAGTGCATTTTATACTGGATTTTCACTGAAAACAACGCATTAAGATTATTAACAAATATTAGAAAATATCAGCGTTTTGGATACTATGACGCAACCCCCACTAAACGCTATCGCGTTCTAGTGTGGGCTTCGACCGACCCGTACAGATATTTTTATGTGTACCTCTCGCAGTATCACGGGCTTTGACCCGTGTTGATACTAGGGAACGCTTTACGGTC
>Ga0268283_1000683_pt1 | contig 19903 bp, 21 predicted proteins | sample saktaG_13_FD_190140 | JGI IMG/M metagenome (GOLD analysis project Ga0268283, IMG submission 190140) | Saline water microbial communities from Sakinaw Lake, British Columbia, Canada - sak_2013_06_06_36m | ecosystem: Environmental > Aquatic > Non-marine Saline and Alkaline > Saline ... | reverse complement strand
CCGCGCCCTGCTTGATCGCGAATTCGTGCTGCATTACCAACCCAAGGTGAACCTGCGCACCGGGGCGGTCATCGGGGCCGAGGCGCTGATCCGCTGGCAACACCCGGAAAGGGGCATGCTGCCGCCGGTGGCTTTCCTGCCAGTGATCGAGAACCATCCGTTGGCCGTCGAACTGGGGGAGTGGGTGATCGACACCGCCCTGGCCCAGGTGGAACGCTGGCAGACGGACGGGCTGGACCTGCCGGTCAGCGTCAATGTCGGTGCCCGCCAGTTGCAGCAGGCGGACTTTGTCGAGCGCCTGCGTGGGTTGCTGGCAGCACATCCGAACACCAGGCCGGGCCGCCTCGAACTAGAGGTGCTGGAAACCAATACACTGGAACTGGCCGGGGCATCCCAGGTCATCGAAGCTTGCCGGGGGATCGGTGTGCTGTTTGCGCTGGATGACTTCGGCACCGGTTATTCCTCGCTGACCTACCTGAAACGCCTGCCGGTCGCCCATATCAAGATCGACCAGAGCTTCGTGCGCGACATGCTCGACGACCCCGATGACCTGGCCATTCTGGAGGGCGTGATCGGCCTGGCCGCCGCCTTCCACCGCCAAGTCGTCGCCGAAGGGGTGGAGACCGTGGAACACGGCAAAATGCTGCTGCAACTCGGCTGCGAACTGGCCCAGGGGTTCGGCATTGCCCGCCCCATGCCGGCCGCCGACATCCCAGGCTGGGTGGCCCGCTGGCGGCCCGCTCCGGCCTGGGTCGATTTGCTTGCGGTGAGCCGGGACGATTTGCCGCTGCTGTTTGCCAGTGCCGAACACCGCGCCTGGATTGTGGCGCTGGAAATCCACCTCAAGGGCGGGCGCGAAACCCCGCCGCCACTGGTGGACACCCACCAGTGCCGCTTCGGCAAGTGGCTGGATGCCGGTGGCCTGGCCCGCCATGGTGCCAAGCCGGCCTTCCAGGGGATTGATCCCTTGCACCGCCAGGTGCATGCACTGGCGGCCGGACTGGTTGGACTCCAGTCTCAAGGCCGTGGCCCGGAGGCGCGGGCGATGCTGGGCGAACTGCACGGCATGCGCGATGCCTTGCTCGGACAGTTGCAGGCGCTGGTGCGGGAAATCCGGCGGTAAGCGGGGACAAGGGGGCTTTGGGTTGGGGGAGGAGAGTGAACGCCCCTACATTTGAGATGAAAGAGGTTTGCCGCAAACCATGCAGAAATTTGCCACATCGTCATGGCCGCATTCACTGCATACCCTTGCTGTCCGCTAATTATCTTGCCGCCTCATTTCTTGGTTCAACTCGGCGGTGAAAATCCATTCAGCGAACAATAACTGGCTACCATGGGGTGTGATTAACTGATGTTACGCACTGATAAAGATTTCGTTATCGGAAAAGTGTCGCTGACCTACTGGCTTATTCATCGTTCCAACGCTCCGACGTGGGGACGCAGACGGTTTGGGAACCCCCAAGCACCAGATCTCATCGTTATACACAAATCGTTGCGGGAGCAGCGGAACCCCGAAGGGGTTCAAGCCATTAGCCGGGGGTTGAGCGCCAGCGACACCCCCGGACGGCAAACCGAATAAAATATCGACCCCGGAGGGGTCGCAGTCTTTCCTGCGCGGCCTTGGATAACATCGGTCTGAACCTAGCATTTGCAGCGTTTGCCGAAGGGTGCCTAGGTTCCTGGGCCGATTGCTGCGACCCCTCCGGGGTCGTGGGTCTTTTTTCCGCATTATCCGGGGGTGTCGCTTCGCTCAACCCTTAGGCTTTTGGCTGGCAACCCTACGGGTTGCAATATATTGGCATGCGTGCACTTGTGTATAACGACGAGTGCTGGTGCTTGGGGTTCCCATGCGGCGGTGAGGATTAGGCAAGGGCTTGAGGTTCCCCTGATGTCGTAGGTTGGCAATCCTTTGCCGACGTGGGCACTGCGCCGAACGTGAACAGTTCGGTGCGTAACATCAGTTATTTAATGACGGTTCATCCCCACGGCTGTGGGGAACGCCAACATAATAAAACCGTCATAGCCAATACCACCGGTTCATCCCCACGGATGTGGGGAACGCCCGATAGGTGACACTCCTGTGTTAACCATTGCCGGTTCATCCCCACGGATGTGGGGAACGCACCAATCCATTTGGTGATGATTCCAGACAGCACGGTTCATCCCCACGGATGTGGGGAACGCAATTATTGTGATGTCCGGCCAGAACTCGATCACGGTTCATCCCCACGGATGTGGGGAACGCACTTTGCCGACTCTGAGCGCTCGTTTGAATACCGGTTCATCCCCACGGATGTGGGGAACGCTACCGAGTCGGCGGCCAATCCTGATAATGTCGCGGTTCATCCCCACGGATGTGGGGAACGCTTTCGATTGAATGCCAACCAAAAACACGCTACCGGTTCATCCCCACGGATGTGGGGAACGCCAGCTTTGATTGGTTGGCGGAAAACCAACATTCGGTTCATCCCCACGGATGTGGGGAACGCCTAGAACATTACTGGACAACCTGCCGAAATATCGGTTCATCCCCACGGATGTGGGGAACGCCGATGGTTGTGTTCCGTGCGGCATCGAAGTATCGGTTCATCCCCACGGATGTGGGGAACGCTCAATCGTCAAAATAACAGGGCTGGATTGGAGCGGTTCATCCCCACGGATGTGGGGAACGCATGCAAAATTCCATTTTACTGATGCCGTCTAACGGTTCATCCCCACGGATGTGGGGAACGCGGAATACCCGACAAAATCAACGGCGCGGACGGCGGTTCATCCCCACGGATGTGGGGAACGCTTTTGCCGGATATAACCAACCCGAAAGAAAGGCGGTTCATCCCCACGGATGTGGGGAACGCTATGTGTATTCGCCCTCGCCGCCGAGGCCGGTGCGGTTCATCCCCACGGATGTGGGGAACGCGACCTGGGTGACGGAGTCAAGGTCAAAGCCCGCGGTTCATCCCCACGGATGTGGGGAACGCTACTGTACCGGTTATTTCGTTTTCTAGTTTTTCGGTTCATCCCCACGGATGTGGGGAACGCCCTGTTGTACAACCTAAAAAATTCTATATCTCCGGTTCATCCCCACGGATGTGGGGAACGCGCCAATACAATAAACAGCAAACTCGAAATTACCGGTTCATCCCCACGGATGTGGGGAACGCTTTCAATCGAAAACTACTGGCTAACGAACTAACGGTTCATCCCCACGGATGTGGGGAACGCCAAGTATCGCGAAAGCGGCGCGACTTGTGCCTCGGTTCATCCCCACGGATGTGGGGAACGCCCTAACCATTTGGTTATTATCCCGGACAAAACCGGTTCATCCCCACGGATGTGGGGAACGCTTGCTCCTGAATGATCGTTGAGTTTTGCGCGACGGTTCATCCCCACGGATGTGGGGAACGCTCTTCCAACCAATTTGGAAGAATGTTGATAGCCGGTTCATCCCCACGGATGTGGGGAACGCGACCTAACCATTTGGTGATGATCCCGGTCAAAACGGTTCATCCCCACGGATGTGGGGAACGCCAGCCAAATCAAATTCGGCTCATCGTAGCCCACGGTTCATCCCCACGGATGTGGGGAACGCTCGACTGGGGCGCTCCTGTCTCACCCCCATCGCGGTTCATCCCCACGGATGTGGGGAACGCCGGGAGGCGTTTTATGCAAAGGCGGAGAAAGTCGGTTCATCCCCACGGATGTGGGGAACGCCGCCCCACGTGCGCGTACGCAGGGGGAACGTCCGGTTCATCCCCACGGATGTGGGGAACGCTTCCTTAAATAATGATCAATGCGGTCGGTCAGCGGTTCATCCCCACGGATGTGGGGAACGCATTACCGTGATGTCAGGCCAGAACTCGATGACCGGTTCATCCCCACGGATGTGGGGAACGCGTCCCGCTGGAACCGGCGCTGATCACGACCTACGGTTCATCCCCACGGATGTGGGGAACGCGCGATGATTCTGTGGCGGCGCACTTAGGCGCACGGTTCATCCCCACGGATGTGGGGAACGCATCAAACCGATAAATGCCGCCCATGGCCCGCCCGGTTCATCCCCACGGATGTGGGGAACGCAGTTAGCGGCGGCATTGATCCGACCAATCCGGCGGTTCATCCCCACGGATGTGGGGAACGCCACTCAACATCAGCACAACGACCGTGAGACGGCGGTTCATCCCCACGGATGTGGGGAACGCTGGGTTTGGTTCCAGTAATCAGGATAGCAATCCGGTTCATCCCCACGGATGTGGGGAACGCCCCAGGTCTGCGGCGTTTGGCGCGTTTGTGTTCGGTTCATCCCCACGGATGTGGGGAACGCTTCAAAGCCCTCGGCCCTTAAGCCGTCGATCACGGTTCATCCCCACGGATGTGGGGAACGCGCCTGTCAATTTGTTGGGGGAAGCGAGACAGTCGGTTCATCCCCACGGATGTGGGGAACGCCCGTTAGCGCTGCCCTTATCCCAGACCAGTAACGGTTCATCCCCACGGATGTGGGGAACGCACCAATTGTAACCCATTGTCAGCGATAGACAAAACGATGAGGTAAAAAGTTACCGATTTCTGGCGTTTTTCCCCGCAAAAAAACGCCATGATTATCATACAGTTCCAAATTGTCAAAGAGTGAGTTTGGCGATTTACCGAACACATTGAAATATAAACTATAAATGACGGATATAGGGTTCATGCGGGGGTTTTTCCGTCTTCCGGGCCGGGTTCGGGCGGATAGAACGACACCAGCTTGAGGCCGTCCAGTTCGACCGGCATGCGGCGGTTTTTGCCCAGGGTGAGGAAATCAAAGCCCGATTCGGTGTTGGTGCTCCAAGTCAGAACGGCGTTGCCTTCCTCGACGCCCTCGGCGACCTGGCTCCAAATCATCTCCCGCACCCGCGTGGACAGGTCTCCGACGTAGACGCCGGCACGCACTTCGACGAGCCAGACGGCCAGCCTGCCACGCAGGCGGGGCGGGACGTTTTCAACGACGATGACTAGCATCGCATGGCCCCGGCCAATCCCCACCGGGGCGGGGAATGGGTCAATGCCGATGAATTAAGGGTTCCCCTGTCGTTCCGGCAGGGATTTCCTGAACCCCGATGCCATGGATGGCGCGGCTTCGAGGCGTCCATGCAATCTGGATTCCGGCAGTCCATGCCGGAATGACGGCTTGATCCAACAGCATTGCGGGCCGGTTTCATCCAGACTGGCAAGCCGATATCAGGTTCATCCCCACGGCTGAGGGGGACAGTTTCAAGCACGATGACCGGCATCGCCGATGCTCTCCGGGTTGGGTATGGCAGGTTCGACGGATTCCTCCGGCGCTTCGGGCGGGGCCAGTTCGCCGGCGGCGAGGACTTCTTCGATCAGGGGGATCAGCTTTTTCAGCAGATGCGTTTGGCGGAACACGTCGCGGCAGGCGAGGCGTACCTCGCGCTCGGGGTTGGCGGGTTCGCGGGCGGCGATTTTGAAGGCGACGGGGACGACGGTGTCGAATTTGACCAAATCGGCGATGTCGTAGACGAATGACAAGGGTTTGCCGGTGTGGATGAAACCCACTGCCGGGGCATAGCCCGCCGCCAGCACGGCGGCTTCGGTGATGCCGTACAGGCAAGCAGTCGAGGAGGACATGCAGCGGTTGGGCATGTCGCCGGAACCCCATTCGTGCGCGTCATAGTCGCGATGATGCCAGACCACGCCATAGCGCTTCGCCAAAAGTTCGTAGGTCTTGCGCACCCGTGCGCCTTCGATGCCGCGCAATTGTTCGACGCTGCGGTGCTGCGGCGACGGCTCGCCGAAGCGCACTTCATACATTTTACGCACAACCTTAAGCCGTGCCGCGTCGTCGAGCGCGAGCTTGGCTTGATAGAGCAAGCGGTCGGCCCGCGCCCCACCGGGCTGGCCCGCCGAGTACAGCCGCACCCCGGCCTCGCCGACCCAGACCAGCAGGGTGCCGACGCGGGAGGCCAGCGCAACGGCGCGGTGCGACACCCGCGTACCCGGCTCCAGCATCAGGCAGGCGATGGAACCGACGGGGATTTGGGTGCGGATGCCGGTCTTGTCGATGACGACGAACGCGCCGTCAACCACGTCGATCTCGCCGTATTCGATGAACAGCAGGGAGACTCTTTCTTTCATGGCGATGGGTTTGAGGGGCGGGAGCATTTATGATGTCCAATCCTTTATGTGCATGATGTGAGATTCGCCGTCAGTGGCTTGTAGGTATTTTTCGTCAGCAGTGACAAAAACCCCGTCCAATACGATGGCAAGCGCATGGTAGCTGGCATCGTAAAAGGTGACACGGTAGCGGGCGGTCAAATCCAAGGCTGCGACACGCCAAGCCGTGTCCGTCGTTGGATATCCCTCGCCCAAGATAACGCTGAGCGCGGCAAGCTGGGCGGGTGCCTGACTGGGGAATTTTCTTGCCAAAATATTGCCGACTTCATAATGCCACAAACTAGGTGCGCAAATCTCTGCCAAGCCTTGGCGGGCAGCGCTAAGAATCGCCCCCGCCTGTCCTTGCCAAGGCTCATCATCGGGCGGGATTACCCATTTCACGATGACCGACGCATCGACTACCCACGGTGAGCCCATCAGTGGCTATCCCGCTCTTCACGCACCCATTGTTCCGCAGTGCCTGGCATAGGGGGCATGGTTTTACGCAGTTCTTCGATACTGGCAAACGCCTCCTCGCGCTTGCGGCGAAGCAAGGTTTCGGAAATGGCCTGGTTGACGATGCGGCTGCGTTCGCCGGGGGGAACTTCCCGCAAATGTTCCCAAACATCGTCGTCCAGCATGACGTTGACGCGGTGGCTCATGGGTTGTCTCGTTATGTCGCGGGTGGATGGGGATATTTCACCTGCCTATTTTACACACTCGCTATGCCCGCCGCACCAGCAGCAAGCCGCAGCCGAAGGCTTTGGCGGGGCCGATGCCTTTTTTGCCATATTCATCTGAAGCGAGCCACCGAAAGCAGGCCGCAAGCAATGATGGGCCATCAATCCGGCCAAAAGTCCTTGTCCAATAAATTTTCGATGGTGAAAGGGCATTCATCGGGGAATTTGGATTCCGGGATTTTGGTTTCGTAGCTGGCAAGTTCGACGGCATCGGCATAAGCCTCAATTGCTTCCGGTTCCACGAACCGCTTTAGGCTAGGGCTATCTTTGAGTAGTTTATGCAGATCTTTGCGCTGCACCCGAATCGTACCCTCCCAACTGCCCGAACGCTGTTCCGGCTGGTATTTCCATTTCAGCAGATGTCCGATAAGAACCCGCAGCCTTTTATAGATTTCCCGGCGTTCATTACCCATATCAAGCTCTAGTTCTTCGGTCAGGTGTTCTATGTCCAACTCAGCCAGGTGTCCGGTTTTCAGAAGGTTGGCTTGTTGTTCCAGCCATGCGGCATAGTCATTGTCATACAGGTTTGCATTCATTAGGGAGCCTTTTGAGTCAGCTTACAAACGCGCTATCGAAAGTAGGCCGCAGCCAAAGCCTTTGGCAGGGCCGATTCCGGTCGCCACTGCCCTACCAAATAATTCAGGGTCGCTCACGATTAGCCGACCTTCATAGAATACGGTGGAAATAGCGATGGAATACTTTTGACCGCCTTCGTCTTCTTTATGTGCCTCCCATTTGCCTTCGTCAAATAGGGAGCAATCGACAAGTTCAAATCCATGTTTTTTCCCCTGTTTTTCTAGCCAAGCACGTTGTTCAACTTCGCCAATGATGGGTAGTCTTTTCTTGTCACGAGTCACGACAGGGTTTGCCCTGAGGCGGAAGCGCAAGTTCTGTTCTCGGCTGAATGCGACGGAGAATGCCTTTTGCTCAAAAATAAAAGCTTGGCCTAGATTTTGTGCTAATTCGCTCCAATTAGGAGTTTTCATGCTTTGGACTAATATTTCGACCCACGGAGAAAAGCGTCGATCCTGTTCCCGGCGAAACAAAACTCGGGCATCCGGCGAATGAATATGCTTAGGGGTGTCCGGCAAATTCTCAGGCTTAGGAAAGGCAGTCATCACAGCGGCATGTAAGTGATAAGGCGTTTGCAGAGAATGACGTGCATCCCGATTGGCGGTATGGAAACGCAGACGGCTTAGATACATGCGCCCTCCCGAAACGGTTTTGAATCAATTAAATCGGATTTTATATGTCGTTGCTCAAAACGGCGGCTTAGATGTCGAAAATCCATAGGATTATCTAAGCGGGTTTCAACGCCAATTTCTGACGTAGACTCCAATACTATGCGCACTTTTCGTAGTGGTTGGGAGGCTTTCTTTTGGGCATACGTTTGGAACGGCGCAACGCTCTCGTAATTGGCTAAAGATTTTTCTAGATCCCCCTCTGAATGGAGACCATCCTTCAAGTATATCTGGCAACTCGGAACAAAGGATTTGCGTCCTAGAAATAAAGGCCAGCAGGGGTTTTTCAGTGCCTGTTGTAATTGTTCCAATAATGTAAAATCACCCTCCAAGCCTACTAAAAAAGCCGCATCAGCCAAATAAGCCCGGTTGGAGATTTGGGTATCAGTCCCGGATTGGTTGGCCTTTAATACATCTAGGGCCGTATGGTAGTCATTTTCTACCCGTCCTTCCAAATCCACCCTTACACCCATGCGTAAAGCTGCCAAGTCGTCCATAGGTTCCGCCCGGTCACGACCCAAAGCCGCGCATAATAAGCCGATAATGCCGCTTTTTGTGGGTTCGCGCTCGGTGTCGCGTTCTTGGAAACGGCTGCGACTACCCCAAGATTGCATGGGTCCGACACATCGCAATAATAGGCAAGCCATGGCTTAAGCCTCAGCTAATTGCTTGTTTAAATAAGCTTCCACTTCGTTAAGCAATGTCGGCAAAGCTATGCCGTCATCAGTTTCAACGGATGTTTTACAATCCAACTCAAAGCCTTCTTTGCCATAGGCGTTTTGCAGTTTGCCTAAATAGGTTTCCAATTTAACAATGGATTTTGTGATTAAGTCAGCGTCTTCGTCATCAGTAACCCGAACAGGCTTGATAAACGCATTGGCTAATGACCAAGGTGAACCTTCGGAGCGGATGAACACGCGAATATAAGAAGGTGGGTTTTGTGCCGCCATACTGTTTTGCATACCGGTTGGGGTTGCTTCGGCTGCGGCTTTGATAAAGCCTTTGATCGCCGCGATGGCAACATTCTTTTGCTTGGGCAAATTGCGCAAGAGAATATCAAGATTGATTTGTGCGTAGCGGTAATAGCAAGCACTATTGAATTCGACGATTCCCATCATATCGGAACCAGCGGTATCGCTTGGCAGAAGGTCATCCACGGCGGTAAAGAAATCCATTTCCATGCTGGCGATTTGGTTAGTGGAAATGGCATGGGCCACTTGGCAAGCGGCATCAATGTTCATGTCTTTGTCATCCGCCACCATGCGTCCGAATAGGGCAATATCAGCGGCTAGACGGGGATGCTTGCGTAAGGCATCCTCTATCTTTTTTTGGATTTCTTTAGGTACTGCGTCCTTTGCAGCCTTTTTCTGAGCTTTTTTGTCCTGTTTTTTTTCAGTATCGGCAATAGCAACTTCAATGGTGCTTAACTCGTCCCAGTGGTCGCGGGCTATTTTAGCCAAGCCTTCGATTTCACTTTCGCTCAAGTACAATAGATATTGGGTTTTGTTTTCTAGGTCATTCTCTTGTTTGTCGGCCATGCGAATTTTCACAGCCCCCAATATAGCCTCGCCAACCTTGATGATGGCTTGTTCCTCATAACCGTTATCAGCGAGTAATTCCACCAAACGGTTCAATACCCGCTTAGTGCGTCTTCCCTTCTCTCCTCCCGCCTGAAGTACGGTTTCCTCAAAACTCTTATGATGGCGAATCGCCCGCTTGATGCATTGGCTGGAAATTCGCGCCCGACGGTAGCCGCCAAAGGTGCAATCTTTGGGGGAACCGGTATCGCTGCGGTTGAGATTGGAGGGGGCGAAATTTTGGAGCAGGTGGAGTTCGACAAACATGGATTTATCCTCGATTTAATTTTTATGAATTCAGCGGGTTTTCCCAGTCTTCCAGCGACAAGCCGACGACTCGGCGAAATTCTCTGAGATTATGTGTCACCAGTATTAAGCCGTGCGCCACGGCAGTGGCGGCTATCAAAAAATCATTTGCGCCTATGAGTGTGCCTTTGCGGGTTAAATTTTCCCTTATCAAGCCGTATTGTTCGGCGCATCGGTCATCGAAAGGTAGGCTAACTAGGGGTTCGCAAAATTGGGTTAGTAGTTTTAGGTTTTCGTCTACTTGACGGCTGTGCCGCGCACCATATTCCAATTCAGCACGGACGATGCTGCATATGAAAATGTCCTTCGGGTCATGCTCAAGAAATTGTTCAGTGACAGCGGGTATACGACCTGTCAATAGTTGAATACAGACATTGGTATCTAGCAGATGACCGGACATTACCAAGCCTCGCGTTCTTCTGGCAAAGCGGATTCTGGTCTTACTGGAGGATCGCCGCGCCAACCGCCCAAGACTTGGGCTTTATAGGTTTCTGTCCAAGTTGGATGGATATGGGCAGCTACAATGTCAGTAATGTATTCAGCATCGGTCTTACCCGCGCTAACCGCTTTCAAGTGAACGGCTTTAGCTAGGTTGTCGGGTAGGTAGACGTTAAGTTGGGGCATTTTCATTTCCTTTTCTCTCTAATTCAGAAAAATACTCTTTGGCCCATTGGCGTTGAACGGATTTACCATACTTTTGCCAGTCGATTAAATCCAACAACAATTGACGATAATTTATGGGCATGTTGGCTATTTTAGCGAGCGCAATCAATTGCCGAAGATGATTGCCTATATCATGGCTATCAGCATCTAGCAGAGCGGTAAAACGTTTTTGCAGAGTTTGTTTACCGTCATTATTATTTTTAGGTCTTGCTAGGCAACCTAATATTCGCCCAATATTATAATCATTATTTTCTAATGAATGTGGATGCAGGGTGAATAAAGATGCTACCAAAAAATAGGCTGGGTATATTTCTTTGAAAAGCCTAGTTTCTTCGAATTTGCTTTTTGCTTCAGGCAAAAACGGTGCTAAATAGGGCAACATGTCAATATCACCTAAAGGTTTACCTAATCCACGCCGAAGATTTGCTAAGATTGCTTGATAGTTAATCGGTTTATGCCTTTCCTCTTGATTTTCTCGCAGACTGTGTAAATATTTAGCAAAAATTCTAGCTTGTGTTATCTCCGCAAGTATTTTCTCATTTAGCTGTGATTTAGATTTATCTTCTTCAGTCTCCTGCTTCATTTCGTTGGCGATTTCTTGTTCCCACTTTTCTATGTTTAAACCTGATTTCCAATAATCTCTGGCCCATCTAAATTGAACAGTACTATTATCTTCCCAATCTAACAAATCTTCGAGTAAAGATTGGTAATCAATGGGTACTTCATGATTTTTTGCGATGCTTATAGCTTGCCGTAGATTTACTATTATCTCTTCATTGTGTGCGTTAATGATCGATTTAAACCTTTTTTCCGAAAAAAATAATTTATCAACATTATTTTTAACAGCGAGTGTTTTCCCCAATGATTCTACTTTATGATGGATTGGTAAAGAGTGATGTGCGTATAAATTTGCCACTAATGCAAACTTTGGATAATATTCGGGTTGTTCAATATAGTCGTTAAACCACATAGGCATATCTGAAGAAATTTGCTCAAATGTGCTGCCGAAACCATTTCTTATTTTAGCTAATTCTGCTTTTTTAAATCTCTTGATTTGTGGATTATCGCTCTCACTATTAGCATTCAGAGAATATAGTTTTCTGAAAAAAGCACTTGCAACTCTAACCATGACTAGATACCCTTTTTGACATCTAAGTTTAGCTTTTTATAGGCTGTCGAGATTTCAATATTTATATTGCTTGTTGCCCTAACCTGCGCCTGCAACTCTCTAGCAGTGTGAGAAAGATAATGCTCGGTAGTTTCATCGAAAACTTTTAGGGCGATGCGTTTTACATGTTTATACCAGCCCAACAATGCCTCATCCGTTAATTGGCTTAAAAAAACCCGGAATTCGGTATCAAGCCTAGCCCAATATTGCGCCTCGGTTCCTAATGCGCTGGCAAGTCTTGTGACGGCTTTGGTGTCGGCTTTGCGACCGTCCGGTGCCAGCACATATTGAGCAAGACTGCGCGTTTGACTACGCAGAATCAAGCCAATCCCCTCCGCCCATTCCAAAGCTTTTTTGAGGCAATGCACTCTATCTTGGTCTTGCAATATTTCACTCGGCACGGTGAGTTGTTCCATACGCCAGCATAAGGGGTTGGCTTTGTCGTTGGCGATGCCGATTACTAGGCAACGTAATGGGCCTTTTGGTAAAATACCTTCACCTTTCAAGTTAGCAGCTTGTTTGACAGTCAATGATCTATCGTCCGCCTTTTTGCTATCTTGACTATCTGAGAATTCAAATAAGGCTGCACTATTTCTCCAAAAACTACGCTCCGTATCTAGTTTTATCGGAAAGCGCAATTGCTCTTTATCCCTCCCATAGGCAAACATGGGATCACCTTTGAAGTCTTTATAAACTATATTCCCTTGTGCCATATATAGATGGCGAACAAGAAGCTTACCATTGTCTTCTTTAGGTAACAAGCGAATATGCCGACTACGCCACGTCAAGTATTCTAAGTATCCCAAGGGAGGGCGCGGGTCAAAGCTATTTTTTCCGTCGGGAGATATGCTGTCTTGCTCCCATACAGGGTTATCATTAACAAATGAAACGATAGGTCGGCTATGCTCTCGACTATACCGGAGTAAATTCAGGAGCAGCGTTTCGAATAAATTTCTGCCTTGAATCAAAATTAACGCACCCAACACTAATGGAGCATGGGCAAAATTAGGGTGCTTACCAAAAAGTTTGCTGGTCGCCCCTTGCCCGCCGCCAAAAGAATACATTTGCGCGGTTAACAGGGCACGGGCGGCTTGATCGGGTGACAGATGTGCAGGGTCGTCATCAAGGTTATGGTCAAATATCGTTTTATTATTGCCTGTCGCCAATTCATGCAATAGCTTCTGGCTAGTGACTGTAGTATCCAAGGTAAAACCGGCAGTTTGATAGAAGGGGTATTGCTCGGAAAACAAATCAAAACGGTTTCGCTTTTCTTCTAGATATTCCAGCACGGGTGACGCTAGAAAGGATTTGCGTTGCCATAACGCTTCCCAATCGGCAAATTTTGCTGGCCCATCGACAGCACTGTGGATAATGGCTAACAAAAGTCGGTGCAATGCCGCGACGGTCAACGGGTTGTTATCAGTGATTTCCTTCAGTTCGTGCGCTTTGGAAAACAAGTCATGCAAAGACAGCATAACCTGTTCGCCAGATTGGGTTCGGCAGTAGACCCAATTTTTGCCCACTAAATCAAAATTCAGCATCATGTTCTTTTTTCCGCTTTTCCATTACATCTTGCAAACAAACGATATCGCCAAATATATCAGGCATGGCCATGGAATGCACCGATTCGAGTTTATCCTCAACCCAATTCAATCGACTAATAACGCCTAAGCGCGTTAAAGCTTCAAATAGCTTGCTATCATTCATATCGTCATTCACGGATGCCTCGGTTCGTACTAGGACGTTGAGGCCACTTTAACCCACAAAAAAAATCATGTCAACAATATTTAAGATTACACGCATAAGAAAATTTTTTTTCATCAGGTACAATACATCTTCCCTGACTGCACAGGGATGAACCGATTACACGCAACCATCTGATTTATCAAAGTAATCGCTCCCCACACCGTGGGGCTTAGAGGCGGGCGCAGTCCCGCCTCAACCATCCGCTAAGGCAGGATCAAGCCTCGCACCTCGTCCAACACCAATTCTTTGCCTGTCAGCGTACCCTCGTCAAAACGGTAACGCCCGTCGGTGAGCCTCACGCATCGGCAACGGCAAAGTAAAGGGGATTTTTCCCAAGTTTTTGGCAAAAAACGATTTTCTTCATTGATTTTTCCCTTGAAATATTCGTAACAATCTCTACGACTGATCGAGACACTTTGGCGCAATAGCTTTTCTGTCATTTCCCTGTCAGGCTTTGCTTTCAAATCCACCGGATACTTAAACTCCTGGTCGAAAAACAATCGGTCTCGCCCGTCTTGATGCAACAAAATCAACACAATGCTAGGATCGGATAGCCGAGTAACCGCCATGACCAACTCATCATCTATTGGCTTGCACTGAAGGTCTGCAAAAAAATCCATATCACCCAAGCTGCTAGATCGTGGCAATTGCTCACCCAATGCAATGACTGCCTTGCATTTGTTTTCCACCTCGTTATCCAAAGCGCACGTTTCAAAGTAGGGCTTTAGATGTTCCGGCACATCCTCGTCTTTGGCGTCATACACCGCAGCAATCAACTCTTCCACGTCTTCTGGCAAGCGGATTCCCGTCTGGCCTTTCTGCAAACGGCTATCCAGCAGCAATGCAGTTCGGGCTAGTCGCACGGGGTGATAGACTTTTTTGGATCGCCCTAGATTGGGACCAGTTTTCTTGCCCAAATCGGGCATCAAACAGAACACTTGTGCTTGCCGTAATCGCTCCGGGCGATTCGGTGTGGGGTGTCGGTGGGTGCGGCCCATGCGTTGGAGGATCAAGTCGATGGGGGCCAAATCCGTAATAAGGAGATCAAAATTGACATCCAAACTCTGCTCGGCTACCTGTGTTGCGATTAAGATAGCCTTGGCGGGCCTTTTAGATTGGTCTTTTCCGAATAAATCTTTGCAACGGTCTTCGATTGCCAGCCGTTGCCCCAATGGAAAGCGGGCATGGAACAGCATAATGTCTTTAAAATCGTCTTTTTTGGCCAAATGTTGATAAAGACTCTGCGCTTCCACCACCGTGTTCAACACGCATAAAGCGCAACCGCCGTCTTGCAGTTGTTCGCGTAGCGTTTTTTCCACCTCCGCCCAACGCTCTTCCGGGCTTGGGCCGGTTTTGAGCAAGTGTAGTTGGAAGGTTGCGGGTTTCAGCCCCTCATCCCCTTCGTTTAATGCCACCTTGACAGGTTCATAAAGTGCTGTTTTGGCTTCTCTATCGGCGGCGATGATGCAGGGATAGTTGACTTCCTTTGGCAAATCGGCTTCTGGCGCATAAGCTTGCAGGAGCTTGCGGCGCATCTCTGTTGGCAAAGTGGCCGATAGTAGAATTACTGGGGTATTCATGACCGACAGCCATGACAACAAGCCCTCAAGCAGTGTCGAAGTATAGGTATCGTAAGCATGGCATTCATCAATGACGACCACTTTCCCGGCTAAACCATACAGACGTACAAACATATGCCGCGCTTGCCTCAGCACAGCTAATAAAGCTTGATCCACCGTGCCAACAGCGAAGGAGGCCAACAAGCCGCGCTTACGGGCGGCGAACCATTCCGATGCCTGTACTTCTCCGGGGATCAATTTGGCATTTTTGTCGGCATCACAGATGGATGCAATTTGTAAAGTTTTTTCAAAAAGCTTGCGGTATTCTGGTTGTAATTCGGCATGAGCATGGAGCAAATGCAGTTCGGTTTTTTCGATGGCATCATTGTTGTCCAGAAAAGCCCATACACGACCTAGCATTTGATTGGCGGTGGCTTGAGTAGGCAAGGCGTAGTAAATGCCAGTCGCCATACCTTGGCATAGCCAGCGGTCGGCTATTGCCAAGGCTGCTTCGGTTTTACCGCTGCCCATTGGGGTTTCGATGATGAACAGCGCGGGCCGGCCTTCCGGCAAGCGCTCGGCTAAATTCAAGGCCGCTTTCTGGCAAGCATTGGCTCTAGTTGGCTTGCCGTTGGCTTGTTTAAACGGAAACAATACGCTGAAATCATGGGGCTGTTGTTGGGTAGACACTGCCGGTTTGAGGCTCAAATCTGCCAATACCTTGTAGGCGATTTCTTGTCTTTGTTTCGCATAAGCGAGCAAATCAAATTCGGGACTGTAAGCTTCGGCTCCGATATAAGAAAAACGGGATTCATCCGAGCCTAGCCAATCCGCCACGCTGGTCAGACCTGCCAAGGTCATGAAGAAACTGGCGGGGGGTGTTTGACCCGCTTTCAGAGGAAAATCTTGCCAATTTAAGCCGAAGATTTTGAGCATTTCATCGGCGACTTGCTTGCGCAAATTGGGCCATTCTTTCTCGTCCGAGTGATAATCGTCGTTTGAATCAGTGGGGAAACTACCATGGTGAGCCGCTAAAGTACGTGCCAAACCTCTCACAGTGGATACGCCACACTGGGTATTATCATTGAGCAATTGCGGAAGAGTCTTAAACAGAACCCGACCATGATCGGTTACGTCATGTTCTGAACCGAGAGGATAGCGTTTTTTCCAAATTGATCCAAACTTCCTTTTCAAAATCCCTTCAATCAAGTCTTCTCGTTTGTATTGAAAGCCGGGGGAGATTTTGCCGAGATCATGCAAAGCGACGAAAAATGCCAACCATAGAATTTTTTGTGAATCTTCGCAATTCAGTGGGTCACAGAGTAGGCGTTTGACTGTCACGCCAGCCTGTTCGAGCAAAGCTTGCGACATCAGTCCTACATCCAGCATGTGGCAAATGGCCGGATGATGAGTGGCACGAATACGGGTAGACTCAAATACCTTGAGGGATTTGCCCCAACACAAGACTACATCAAGCATATCGGCCACCCTAACGATTTATAATTCAGCACAATCCTCCCCACCGCCGCCACATCCAGGCAGTGGTAGGGTAGCAAATGATAGCTTGCTTCGGAGTTGCTATCTGTTGGGCGCTGCGCCTTGCCCCAATACCGCCAGTATCCGCTTTCGCCTTGCATGATTTTCCCTGATATTTATATGACATACGTCGGCATGATACAGGCATTTGGCAAACAGCGATAAGCCAGGAGATCAAAAAACAAGCGCAACTACTCAGGTCTCTCGCTGTAAAGTGTCATTGCCAAAATGGCCCATTCCGCCTATCCTTAGACCCCATGAACATCCGCATGCCGACACGAGAAGAAATCCACGCCGCCTTCGAGCAAGGAGAAGGGGCTGTGGTGGGGCTTTTCGTCGGCGTGGGCAAGCAGTTGGAAGAACTGGCCGGGCAGTTGGAGAAGCAGGCGGCGGCGGTCAAGGAGTTACAGGCCCGGCTGGCAAAGAACAGCCGCAACAGCAGCAAGCCGCCGTCCAGTGACGGCTATGGCAAGCCGAAACGGACGGAAAGCCTGAGAAAGCCGGGCCAAAAGCCGAACGGCGGCCAGCCGGGGCATGAAGGGCAGACCCTGAAGCGGTCGGAACATCCGGACCGGATCGAAATCCACGCGGTGGAGGACTGCCGACAGTGTGCCGCCTCGCTCGCCGCCACGGCGGCGGTGAAGGAGCAGTTGCGCCACGCGGAGGTCCTGCATGCGGACGAGTCGGGGTTGCGGGCCAAGGGGAAGCTGCACTGGCTGCATGTGGCTTCCACTGACAGGCTGACGGACTACACCGTCCATGCCCGGCGCGGCAAGGTGGCGATGGAGAGGCAGGCGTGCTTCCGGGTTTCAAGAGGCGGGTGATCCATGACCATTGGAAGACCTACTTTGGCTATGGGGACTGCGCCCATGGCCTGTGCAACGCGCACCACCTGCGGGAATTGCAGTGGGTCGAAAAGGAGCATGGCCAGCGGTGGGCGGCGGCGATGGCCGGCCTCCTGGTGGAAACCAAGGATGCCGTGGAGGCGGCCCGAGGGGACGGTGCGGCGGCGTTGCCCGCCGAATCGTTGGCGGAGTTTGAACGGCGCTATGACGGGGTCGTCAAGGCGGGGTACGAGGCGAATCCCCTGCCCCCGGTGGCCCAGGGCGGGGAAAAGCCGAAAAAAAGGGGCCGCCCCGCCCAGGGGCCGCCAGTCAACCTGCTTGACCGGCTGAGGGATTTCAAGCCGCAGACCCTGGCGTTCATGCACGACTTCCGGGTTCCGTTTGACAACAACCTGGCGGAACGGGATGTGCGCATGGTCAAGGTCAAACAGAAGGTCTCGGGGGGGTTCAGGACGCTGGAGGGCGCGAAGGACTTTGCGCGCATCCGGGGATACATCTCCACGGCCCGCAAGAATGCAGTGAATGTGTCCGGTGCCATCCGGGACGCGTTCTGCGGCAAACCCTTCATCCCGTCCTGCGCCCCTCAATAAAAAGCCGCATTCGCCATGATCGGTGGGCGCGGCTTTTGAATACCTGAGTAGTTACCAAAATTATTTGGCTGGTTCCCAAGCTCCGGATCTCATCGTTATACACAAGTCCCGCTGACCCAAAAACGCCGTCATTCCGGCATGGACTGCCGGAATCCAGAGCCTAAGGACGGTAACAGCAATTCTCATTTTGGCTCCGAAACTGTGAAAGTATTCGTCACCGGCATCCAGAACGGGTCGTGGCGACCATGGAAAGCTTGGCAGGCTGGTGTCCTTTGTCCGGAAATCGACATCGCACGACCCTGCGGATGCCCATCCATGGCTGTTCAGGGGCATGTCCCGCGCCTTTACGCGCAAACCGCCGGTTCTTGGGCGCAGCGTCCCGTGCGTGGGGGCCTCGGCCCCCGGCCCAAAACCATTCCCGCCGTGGCGGCCTATCCGGTTTTTGGCTCCGGCGGGGGCCGGTTGAAGCTTTCCAGCATGAAATCGATCAATGCCTCCCAACTGTCGAAGCACAGGTAGCTGGTCAGTGTCTTGATGTCGTCGAACAGGCACCTGCGCGAGGGCAGCTTCTGGCGCAGCAGTTGGAACTTGTCGTCCACCCACTCCAGCACGGTGTGGGTCAGAAAGGCCAGGAGGATGAGGCTCGCCAGCAGGGACGACAGGTGCTGCTGGCCGTGGCCGTTGTGTGCGTGAAGTGGTAGCCCTTGGTTTTCAGGGTGTTGTTGTTTTCGTTCTCGATCTTCCAGCGGCTGCGCCCGGCCTCGACGACCTCGGCTACGTTGCCGCCGTCCAGCGCCTGGTCGGTCGCAAAGGCGTTGCGGAACAGCACCGGGCAGGTCGCAATCGGCCACGGGGCCTTCGTAACCGGCTTCCAGGCAGTCTGCCAGCGCTTCCAGCACGGCATCGGCCCGGTTGGCCTTGAGCCTGTCCTTCTGGGTTTCCAGCCAGGCTTCGGCATCGTTGGCGGCACAGGCCGGGGCCGCCGCCCCGGGGTATTCGCAGGTGTGGAAGAAATCCACCAGGTAAGTCCCTTGCGTGCCGAACCGGGCCTTCACTTGGTTGGCGATCCACGGCGCGCCGTCCCCCACCGCATGTAAGCGGCTGCCCGGGCCATGTCTGCGCCTGGTAGACACGGGTTCGGATGTCCTTTTCAACCGCATCCGATTTCAGGTGCGCATCCGTCAACGTTTCCAGCGTCAGCCTTTCGCCGTATTTGCGCCGCTTGCCTTTGCCCGAATACCCCCAGGCATAGGGGAAGTAAAGCGTGGAGTCATGGCGCAGCCCCGTTGTCGTCACCGCCTACAGGCCGGCGTTGTTCCCCAGTGCGCCGTCGTACACGACACGACGAGGCTCAAATCCAACCCCACCAGTTTCAATGCGGCAAGGACGCAGCCTTGCAACTGGGTTTGAAAAGGCGTCAGCCCCACATCCCTCCGGTTTTTGTTGGCGCTGCCCTTGGGGCCCTGCCCCGCTTGGCGCGTTTCTCCTTGACGGCCTTCGGCGCACTTTCCTTGACCTCTTCGCGAACCAGTTGCTCGGTGATCAAAGGGTAGGAGGTGCGGGTTTCAACCTCAAGCAATGATAGGTTCAAAAAGCACAGGCCGGGGAGCGGCTTGTTGTAAATCGAAGAAAAAAAACGCCCAGCCCATGCGTTTCCTTGCCCGATTTGGTCACCACGACCTCATCGCCAAGCAGCAGCCACACCGGCTTGGCCCCTTTCAAATGCTGCTTGATGAGTTGCCAGCGCAGCATCGGCCAATCCATTTTTTCCTTGAAGAAACG
>Ga0268283_1000682_pt1 | contig 19908 bp, 18 predicted proteins | sample saktaG_13_FD_190140 | JGI IMG/M metagenome (GOLD analysis project Ga0268283, IMG submission 190140) | Saline water microbial communities from Sakinaw Lake, British Columbia, Canada - sak_2013_06_06_36m | ecosystem: Environmental > Aquatic > Non-marine Saline and Alkaline > Saline ... | reverse complement strand
ATGTTCAGGACAAACTATACCAGTGTTAAGAATTCTTCCCGCCAAAAGGGCCCGGTGAAAAAAGGCAAGTTCCTCACCGCACTTCCGGAGAAAACAGGAACCGATGACCGGTTTTGACCGGCACATGACAGCCGCCAGGAAATAACAATCGATAGGCGAATGACACCGAAAAGACAGGATATGGATTTACCCCAATAACGGGGGCTTTTTCACTAAACAAACGGAGGTTTAAAATGAAGAAAGTACTGAAGGGGATTTTATTGGTTACATGTATGGTTTTTGGAGTGACGCTCATGGCGCAGGCATCGACCATTGAAGAGGCCAAGGCATTGGCGGAAAAAGGAGCCGCCTATGTGAAAGCCAATGGAAAAGACAAAGCGGTCGCCGAGTTCAATAAACCCGATGGGGAGTTTACCAAAGGCGATCTGTATGTCTTTCTCCAGGATTTTAATGGAGTGATATTGGCCCACGGAGGAAACCCGAAACTCGTGGGACAGAGTCATCTTGAAGTGAAAGATCCCACCGGTAAAGTATTTGCCAAAGAAATGATAGAGGTGGTCAAGTCAAAAGGAGGCGGCTGGGTTGAATATAGCTGGACCAATCCTGCAACCAAAAAAGTACAACCGAAAAAGACCTGGGTTCAGCGGGTTGAGGGAATGGATATGTACGTCGGATGCGGAATATTCCAATAACAGGCCTGGATGATAGCTGAGGAGGCGGGCGCCGGGTTCGCCGTTGCGCCGACGAGGTCCGCTGGCGATGAGGGCTAAGGAGTCCGCCCAGAGTTCATCCAGCCTGATCGAGGATATTGTCCAGAAGGTCAGAGGCGGTGTCAGCCTGGTCAATGTTACCAGCACGGCGTTCAGTCAGGTCACCACCAGCTCGGAAAAGGTGGTCGAACTGATGGGTGAGATTCGGCCGCCTCCAGGGAGCAGGCGAAAATTTTGTACCCTGCGACCCCGAAAGTGGCCGGGGGACGGATTGCCCGCCTCTCCAATCGGCTGCTGCCGCTGTGATTGGGCTTTTTTGATAGAAAAAAGAAGAAAGATGTCAGGAAATTGAGTAGATTGGTGGGTTGTTGACATAAGTAGGGGGTCGGTTTCCCAAAGGGGTGAAATCCGATCCCGGCAGGAATGATATAAAATTCAATCAGAAGAAGGAGACGTTGTATGGTGAAAAGATTATTCGCGTTGGTAGTGGCCGTGCTGATCATGACCGGATATGGTGTGGCCGGAGACCAGGACAAAGGAACGGCGGAGGAGGCCAAGGCCTTGGTCAAGAAGGCCGTGGCATATATGAAGGAGGTTGGGAAGGAAAAGGCGATTGCCGAATTCAACAATCCCAAGGGAAAATTCATTGAAAAAGATCTTTATGTCTGGGCAACCGGGATGGATGGAACGAACCTTTCCCATCCCTTTACGCCGGCGCTTATCGGCAAGAACATGATGGAACTGAAGGATGCCGACGGCAAGATGTTCGTCAAGGAACGGATCGAGATTGCCAAGACCAAGGGGAGCGGAACGATCGAGTATCGTTGGACCAACCCCCAGAGCAAAAAGGTGGAGAAGAAAGAGGCCTATTTTGAGGTTGTTCCCGGCATGGATCTCATCATCAACTGTGGTTACTATAAGTAGAGAGAGCCATCATATCGGACAGACTGAAATTCCGGCGATGTGGCGGCCTCACCCAACGCCAAAACCATCGTGATGCCGGCCGATATCCTGAAAGCCGTTCAGGGGCTGCTGGGGGGAAAGTAAAAAAAAGGAAAAGGGGAACGGGTGAGGCCTCTTATTCTTTTGCCTGCCTGCCGTCTGCGTGGTTTTTTTTCCCATACCAGTCAATCTGCCGGCAGATTCCCCGGATGATGCTGACTTCCCCGGCTTTCAGTTGCAGGCGGGTAAAAAAACGCCGGATCTTGTTCATCCAGTAGTCCGGGTTTTCCGGGTTGATGTAGTTGATCCGGACCAGAATATCCCGAAGCTGGTCATACATGCCATCCAGTTCATGGCGCGTGGCCAGCCGAGGGGCCGACTCTGTCAAAGGCCCGCCCCCGCCCGCCGTATACAGCTCGTAACAAATGACCATGACGGCCTGGGCCAGATTCAGTGAAGAAAATTCGTCGGTAGGAATATTGACCAGTTCATGGCAGAGGCGAAGATCTTCGTTGGAAAGCCCCCGGTCTTCGGGTCCGAAAACAATGGCAATGGTGTTCTCCCGGGAGAGGGATATCAGCCGGCCGGCAATGCGGGAAGGAGACTGAACCACTTCCCGTTCCCCGCCCAAACGTGCGGTGGTTCCCACAACTATATGAAACGGGGACAGGGCCTCTCGAAGGTCCTGGGCGATCCGAATCTCTTGAACAACGTCGGCAGCCACGTGGGTTGCCATTTTGAGCACTCGGGAAAGATCATAATTTTCCGGTTCAACGACGATCATGCGGCGAATACCCATGTTCCGCATGGCCCTGGCAGCCGCCCCGATATTTTCCGGAAAACGGGGCCGCTGCAGGACAATGGTGATATGGTCTAAACAGATGCGTTCGGTGGATGATTTCACTTCACAATTTCAAAGCTGTTAAAGAAATAGCCGATCTCAAAGGCCGCGGATTCCGGGGAGTCCGAGCCATGAACCACATTTTTTTCGATATCCGTCGCATACTCCCTGCGGATGGTTCCTTCGGCGGCATTCTTGAAATTGGTTACACCCATCAGATCCCGGTAAATTGAAATGGCGTTTTCTCCTTCAAGAACCATCACCACCACAGGCCCGGAACACATGAAATCCGTCAGGCTGGCAAAAAAAGGCCTTTCCCTGTGAACGGCGTAAAACCCTTCCACCTGAGCCCGGGACATGTGCAGCATTTTCATGGCGATGATTTTCAGTCCGGATTTTTCCAGCTTCTTAATCACTTTGCCGATAAGTTTGCGGGAAACCCCATCGGGTTTAATTATAGATAATGTACGTTGCATGATTAGATCCTTTCAAATGGTTTGGGTTAGATAGGGGTCAGGAATCAGGTGTAAGGGCTCTGAAGTTTAGGATCCTTTGGCCTTTTACCTGCTCCTAAGATAGATTGAGACTTTTTTTGATGTTAAGGATGCGATTGCGGGCATGATCGGGGTCCCGGATACCGGATAACGCCAGAAGGTTTTTGGATGCATCATCCGGAGATTCTTTCCGGTTGGCTAGAACCATGCGATACCAGTGGGGCAGGTCGTCATAATAGGCGTCCGTCAGCGCAACCGATTGCTTCCGGCAGATCTCGGACTGGTCGGGCGGGAGCTGAAAAATATTTTCGTTGGACAGCTTGAGCTCATGGTGACGAATACTCTCCGTAATCTGATCTTTGATCCGCTGATAGCGTCCGATCGGCAACAGCCAGAACCGAAAAACAATATATCCCGTGGCGCCCAGACTGAAGCCGATCAGGGCTGCGATAATGATGTTGTTCATGATATTCCCTGTGGGGCGAATTTCTCTTTCAAGCGCTGATATACGGTTAATGAAATACTGCGGGTATTTTCACGGCTGCCGCTGTTGTCGATGATGATTGTGGCGTGCTGCTTTTTTTCTTCGATGGGCATCTGGGACCGAATGCGTGCCAGGGCTTGTGCCTGCGTCAGCGCATCTCGAATCATCAGCCTCTGAATCTGAACCGGCTCCGGAACATAGACCACGATGATATCTGAAAGGCCGGTGTCCATGCCGGATTCGATCAGAAGCGGCACATCCAGAATCACGACTGAACCGGGCTGTTTTTTTTCAATTTCAGCCAGGCGGGTAGCGGTTTCCGAAATAACCCTCGGGTGGACGATCCGGTTCAGGATCTGCTTTTGAGCCGGGTCATTGAAGATGATGTCTCCCAGAAGGATGCGATTGATTCCTCCATCCGGCAGCAGAATCGATTGGCCAAAGGTATCGACGATTTCACGCCAAGCCGGTCGGTCTTTCTGAACCACTTCGCGGGCGAATTTATCCGCATCCACAATGATGGCGCCGGCGTCTTCCAGAAAGGCGGATACCGTTGATTTCCCGGATGCGATGCCGCCGGTAAGCCCTGCAATGACCAAGATCCTCTCCCGCTTATTGCAACAACGCAATTATCTTGGATCTGATGGTATCTGAACACATTCCCTGATTCGGGATCTGCTCACAGAGCCCGCCGCAGCCTTCTTTACTGGTTCCCATGCAGGCGTATCGGGGATGATAGCCCCGTTCCAGAAGCCAGGTCCCCATTCGGGACCCAAGGCCTGTTTTTGTATTTTGCGTTTCAACCGTGAGGACAGCCTTGCTTGGGCCGATAACTTTCAGCATGTCTTCATCAACTACGTTCAGGGTGGCTTTGTTGACAAGGCCGATGGACAAGCCCTGGGTTTTGAGATCCTCGACAATATCCAGGCACCGATACAGCATTTCACCGTAGGCGACAATGTATCCATCGCTGCCTTCGCGGATCAGATCGTCTTTCCCGGGTATAAACGTATACCCTTCACCATAAAAGCGCTGCCCGTCGGCTTTTAAAATAAAAGGAGTTCCGGAGCGGGTTGAAAAAATAAAGCGAAGCCCCCTGTCAAAAAATACGGAGGAAAGAATGGCTTCTAACTGATGGCTGTCTGCGGGATAATACAGCCGGGTAGTATCATTTTCCAGAAGACCGTTGTCGGCAAAAAAAATGTTGATGCCGAAATGACAGGTATTGTCCGCCATGTCGTCCACGCCGGCATGGGAAAAATGCGCCAGCACATTGGCCTGGTTCAGTCTGGCCATGGTGATTTCGGAAATCACCATCTCCAGAAATGCGGAAAATGTGGCAAATATGCCTTGTTTGCCAGCTGTGGCGCCGAATCCGGCTGCCACGGAAAAATTGTTTCGTTCCATGATGCCGCCATGGACATAGACTTCCGGATAGGCCTTTCGAATATGGTGAAGGCCGCAGGACCCCTCCAGATCGGAATCCACGACAATCACCCGTTCTTTTCTGTCGGGCATGCCTTTTAGAATCTCGCAGATATATTTTCCGAAATCATCCCTGTTTTTGGCCTGTTCAGGGGTGCTGCCCTTGTACGGCACTGTTTTTGGCTTGGGTATAGGGGTCTCCAGAATCTTTACGGCTTCGTCATACCCATTTCGCTTGAGATAGGAAATGGCAAAATTTACCGGAATCACATCATGCCCCTTGGGCAGTCCTTCAATGCCGTCAACCCCCGGGGCCATTTTGCGGCGGTTGACCAGGGCATACGGGCCGCTGGTGGCCAGCGCTTTCCGGATTCTCTGAAACAGGGCATCCATGTCTTCCCCGTTTCCGGCATCAACGGAAAGACCGTGACCTTTCAGGGTTTTTTCAACATCAAAGCCCTTCATGTATTGGCTGGGATGTCCGGCAATGGTCACGTCATTGTCGTCTATCAGCAGTTTGACATTCAGTCCCTGGGCTACGGCATAGCGGGCGGCTTCGGCATCCCCGCCTTCCTGCTGGGATCCGTCGCTGCCGAACAAAATGACCGACTTGTCGGGATTGGCTGCGGCAATGCCGTTGACATAACTCCACATATGTCCCAGTCTGCCGGAGCTGAAGAAAATCCCCATGTCATCATGACGTTCGGGGTGGCCATAGAGCCCTTTATCAAATTCCCGGTAATGCAGAAGCGATTCCGGAGGCATGAACCCGTTTAGAGCAGCCATCATATACTGAATGGCCACCCGATGGCCGGCTTCGTCAAAAAAAACCGGATAAACGGACTCGCTGCCCTTGATGAAGCCATCAATCATCAGCAATTCCGGAACAATGTCAAAAGCGCCGCCGGTATGGCCCCCCAGACCCTTGGCATTGGCATAAGCCGTAAAGAAAACAATGCTGTCTCTGACGAGTTTAATGTTTCGGCCAAGCTGCTCTTTTTGATCCGGAAGCAGTTGAGGCTGGGAAAGAGAAAAACGAACAGGGGTATAATGGTCAAGCGCAATCGGAAACTTCATGGATTCTGTCCTTTAATCAAGGGAATTGTATGAAACTTGCAGGTTGTTAGCATTATGAACTTTTTTGCTGCCACGTTGGCATCACTCCGGCGGGTCCCTTTTGATAAAAAAAATCGAATCTTCGATAGATAGGTTTCGGGACGTTTTGATATTGTGGATATCCAGGGTATTGAACACGAACTGATTGTTTTGAATTTCCATACGCAGGGCATCCGTTCGGTCGGCTGGAACCGGCGAAGGGGCGATGTGTCCGGCGGTTAATGTATCCAGGTGGGTAATGCGCTGAACGATTTCCGCGGCAACCTTGTCGATCACAGCCATGCGGCTGGTTTCCGGTGATATTCTGATAGCCGGATCCGAACCGGAATCTGCATTCTGAGTGACGGTTCCGGCTTTGAAAAGCTGAACGCTATAGGCGTTCAGGACATTGTGGATTTGATAAGCGGGAATGTGCATGATTGTATAAAACCCATTAATAGTGAAGCATGATGAACTCGTAAAAAATCAAAATTGGGATGGCAAAGTAAAAATTTCAAGATCAAGGCGAGCGAATCCTGAGAACCGGCGTTCCGCCTGCCGTACGACTAGTACGCCGCAATGACAAAGGAAGAAGCTCAACGCAGATATTGAATTTTTTACGAAGCCATCAGGCTCCGTATAAACTTCAAATGACTTTCAAAGGCAATCTCCGGCAGGTTGCCGGGGGGAAAATACGCAGCATCGGAAGCATCATCACCTGCAATAAGGTTCCCGGAGTATTCCGTGACCCAGTAACCCACCAGCAGGACCGAATCGTACAACCGGCTGGGGTTGGTCGTAACGCCCAGAAGCTTATGAATTCGGCCCGTTAGTCCGGTTTCTTCGAAAAGCTCTCTGAGCGCGGCGCTTTCCGGAGACTCGCCCAGTTCAATGAATCCGCCGGGAAGACACCACAGCCCTTTTTGAGGGTCAACGCTTCTTTGAACCAGAAGAACCCTCCCCTGGTCGTCTGTTACAACCAGGCATGCCGCCGGGATCGGATTTTCATAAATGGGATCATTGCAATGGTCGCAGAACAGCCGATCCCGGTTTTCATAAAATTTTTCACTCAGTCGCAAGCCGCAATACGGACAAAACAGTTTTTTTTGCATCAGGTATTTGTATATATTCGATATTCTGTTTTTTGGCCAATCAATACATCAATCTGTTCCTGAATCTCTGCTCTTTCAGGATGTTGGAGCCAAGTTTCCCATTCCTTTTCCGACCGCCATGAACTGATGACCAGAAATTCCTTAGGACTATTTTTATGCAACTATAGGAAACTACCCGTCATTGTGTCAAGTAAAAACCCGGAATTCACCCGTATGAATGATGACTCATTCATTAAATCAGGAGTCCTTTTGTTTAATCTTATATTTTTACTTGACTATTGAAAGGCTGTTTTGATAAATGAATGAATATTCATTCATGAACTTGTCGGAATCGTAAGGAGGCAGTTATCAGTACCCGAGACAAAAATAATGACAAATACCAACGCATCCTCGAAGCAGCGGTCAAGGTATTTGCCGAACTGGGATTCTATCAATCCACCATCTCCCAGATCGCCAGAGAAGCAGGTGTGGCGGATGGGACCATTTATCTCTATTTTAAAAACAAGGATGATATCCTGGTTCAGTTTTTTTCCTACAAGGCCAAGCAGGTATTTGATCTGTTTCGAGAAGAAGTGTCAATGGCAGACAATGCGGTTGAAAAGCTTCGAAATCTAGTCCGCAGGCATCTGGAAGAATTTCAGCGCGATAAGAACATGGCCATTGTCTATCAGGCTGAAACGCATCAGAACAGCCGATCCGCGGAGCCTCAGATTCGTGAAATGTCCAAGATGTATCTGGATATCGTATCCGAGATTGTGGAGCAGGGCCAGGCGGACGGCAGCATGAGAAAGGATCTTTACCTCAGCCTGGTCAAACGCTTTATCGTGGGAGCCGTGGATGAAACCATCAATAACTGGCTGCATTCCGGTGGTAAATACGATCTGGTATCCATGGCGGATCCGTTAATTGATTTGTTTATCAGGGGCATCGGCAATACCCAATAACCGCGTTGGCCTCTCGGTCATTGCCGTGCATGAAAGATACGATCACACAATTTTATTTTTATCATTCATATTCCTATAACCCCCCATAAGGAGGTACTACCCATGGCACAGCCTATTGCAGATCGAAGAGATGTGGATTTTGTTCTGTTTGAACAGCTTCATGTAGAAGAGCTCAGTAAATATGAAAAATTTGCTGACTTTAACAAAAAAACGGTTGATTTGATCATATCCGAAGCCAGAAACCTGGCCATCAAGGAAGTGCTTCCCACCCAGAAGATCGGAGATGAAGAAGGCTGTAAACTGGAAAATGGGGTGGTTACCGTGCCGGAATCCTTTCATCGGGTGTATGATCTGATCAAAGCCGGTGAATGGGTGGCGATGCCGGAAGACCCGGAGTGGGGAGGGCAGGGAATGCCCCGAACCGTTTCTCTGGCCGCCAGTGATTATCTGGTTGGCGGAAACTTTGCTTTTATGATGTATCCCGGATTGACCCATGGCGCCGGCAAACTGGTTGAGGAATTCGGGACCGAAAAGCAGAAAAAACTATTTCTGAAAAAAATGTACACCGGCGAATGGGCGGGAACCATGCTCCTGACCGAGCCTGAGGCCGGATCCGACGTGGGCGCGCTGACCACGACTGCGGTCAAAAATGATGACGGCACCTATTCGATTACCGGCGCCAAGATATTTATCTCCGGCGGTGAGCACAACCTGGCGGATAACATCATTCATCCGGTTCTGGCGCGTATTGTCGGCGCACCCGCGGGCACCAAAGGCATATCGCTGTTCCTGGTGCCCAAAGTCTGGGTCAATGACGATGGCAGCATGGGAGAATTCAATGACGTGGTCTGCACGGGCATTGAGGAGAAAATGGGGATTCACGGCAATTCCACCTGTTCCCTGACCCTTGGCGGAAAGGGAAAATGCCGGGGAACGCTTCTTGGCGAAGAGAACAAGGGCATGAAGGCCATGTTTCTGATGATGAACGAAGCCCGCCTGCTTGTGGGGCTTCAGGGTTTCAGTTGCGCCTCTTCCGCCTACATGAATGCCCTGAACTATGCCAGAGAAAGAAAACAGGGCAAGAACCTTCTTCAGTCCATGAATGAGAATGCGCCATCGGTTCCGATCATTCAGCACCCGGATGTCCGGCGCCAGCTCATGATTATGAAATCCTATGTGGAAGGCATGAGAAGCATCCTGTACTACGTGGGGCACTGTTCGGACAAGCTTGTTGTCACGGACGATGAAAATGAAAAAGCCAAATATCATGGACTGATAGAGATCCTGACCCCGATTGCCAAGGGGTATATCACCGACAAAGCCTTTGAAGTCTGCAGCCACGGCGTTCAGGTTTACGGCGGTTACGGCTATATCAAAGAATATCCGATGGAGCAGCTCATGCGGGACTGCCGCATCACCATGATCTACGAGGGCACCAACGGCATTCAGGCCATGGACCTTCTGGGCAGAAAACTGGGAATGAAAAAAGGAAAACCGGTCATGGATCTTTTCGGCGAAATGCAGAAAACCATTGCTGCGGCAAAGGGAATTGCGGGGATCGAAGCATACGCTGTAAAACTGGAAGCCGCGGTTAACAAGCTTGGCGAGGTTGCCATGCATCTGGGCGCAACGGCCATGTCTCCCCAGGTCATGACCGCCTTTGCCCATGCGCATCCTTTCCTTGAGGTCGCCGGCGATGTGGTGATGGCATGGATGCTGCTGTGGCGGGCATCAATTGCCGCGCCGCTTCTGGAAAAACTGGCTGCGGGCTTTGACCCCGAAGCCCGCCGGACCGCTGCCGAAAAGAACAAGAATGCGGCGTTCTATGAAGGTCAGGTCAGAAGCGCGGAATATTTCATTCAGTCGGTTCTGCCCGTAACCTACGGAAAGATGAAGGCCATCATGAACTCCTGCGGTGCCGCGGTGGAAATTCCCGAAGCGTCTTTTGGGGGATGAAGGAGGGCGGGGGGCAGAAGCCAGATGACGGAAACGGCCAGAGGTTGAAGGTATGACCCTCGGGCAAAGGGGCGATTTGAGAGAATCGCCCCTTTTTTTCTGACGTGCTTACCCTTTTTTTAGTGTTTCCGTTCGCAGGTCCTTCTTCAGCACCTTGCCGACATTGGTTTTGGGCAGATCGGCCCGGAATTCAATGCTGGTCGGCAGCTTGTATGCAGCCAGGTTCCCCTTGCAGTATTCGATCAGTTCATTTTCAGTTGCGGTTTGTCCGCTTTTTAATACGACAAAGACCTTGACGCTTTCTCCCCGCGTGGGATGGGGAATACCGATGACCGTTGCTTCCTGAACCTTGGGATGGCTGAAAAGCACTTCTTCAACATCCCGTGGATACACGTTATAGCCCCCGCAGATAATCATGTCTTTTTTCCGGTCCACGATGAAGAAATAGCCGTCCGTATCCATCATGGCAATATCTCCGGTGTGCAGCCAGCCGTCGGTAATGGTCTGAGCGGTTTCATCGGGTTTGTTCAGATAGCCTCTCATGATCTGGGGACCGCGAACAATCAGCTCTCCGGTTTCTCCCACCGGCATGTCGGTGGTGCCGGAAATCAGATCGACGATCCTGGATTCCGTGCAGGGAATAGGAAGACCGATACTTCCCACTTTGCGCTTGCTGCCGGCAAAGGGGTTGATGTGGGTGACCGGCGTGGATTCGGTCATGCCGAAGCCTTCGACAATCACGGCCCCGGTTTTTTTCTCAAAATCCTTAATGACTTCGACCGGCAGGGGAGCGCTTCCGGAAAAACACCCCTTGATGGAAGTCATGTCGGTTTTTTGCATCAGCGGATGGTTCAGCATGCCGATATACATGGTGGGAACCAGGGGGGCAAATGTGGGTTTGAATTTGCCGATGGTCTCAAGCAGGGGTTCGGGTTGGGGTTTGGGAACCAGAATATCCCCCCATCCCATGTAGATGGCAAGATTCATGGCAACCGAGAGACCGAAAACATGAAAGAAAGGAAGTGCGCCCAGCATCATTTCCTGGCCTTTGTTAAAACCGGGAAACCAGGATTGCAATTGCTGAACCTGGCGGCTGAGGTTGCCGTGTGTCAGGATGACGCCCTTTGAAACGCCGGTTGTTCCGCCCGTGTACTGATACATGGCGACATCATCAAAGGAAAGATTCACGCCGGAAGAATCCGTCTTAGCCGTTGAAAGCACTTCCTTCCATTTATGGACATTCGGGGCGGGTTTGACATCCGCGGCCAGTTTTTTCTTTTTACCGACCAGGGGAAAGAGAAGGTTTTTCGGAAAAGGCAGGTAATCGCCAATGGAGGTGTAAACAATGTGCCGGATGGCGGTTTGGGGCCTGAGGTCAATCATCCGGTTGCCCAGAAGATCCAGGGTAATCAAGAGCTTTGATCCGGAATCATTGAACTGGTGCAGCAGTTCCCGGTCCGAATACAGCGGGTTGTTCATGACGGCAATAGCGCCGATTTTCAATGTGGCATAATAGCCTACCACACAGGGGATGACATTAGGCAGCAGGATGGCAACGCTGTCGCCTTTTTGAATTCCGAAACCGGAAAGGCAGGTGCTGAAACGGTTCACCATGTCATTGAGTTCGCGGAAAGACACCTTGAATCCTTGAAAGAGAAGCGCCGTATGATCGGGAAATTCTTTGGCGGAGCGTTCCAGAAATGCGGGGATGCAGGTTTCTTCAAATTGAATGGTTTCGGGGATCCCTTTTTCATAATGTTTCAACCACGGTTTGTCCATATAGCCGACTGATGCTGTCACAAAAACCTCCTTTTCCTACAAGCTGGATACCACAAAATGATGTGGCTGTTAAATAATGATGAATTCAAAATACATCATGAATTCTAATGGGTTATTAAAAACCGCTGGATTCAGTGCAAGCGATGCTGACGGGCTTTTTTTAAAGTCATCAATTAATCATTGAAATACTCTGCATTATCGGATATTGATTCTGAGCGAACGTTCAGAAACGATAAATTTTACTTGACGAAAGTGGAATTCTTGATTAAATGAATGAATACTCATTCATTATTTTGGTAAAGAAAGCCTTTTAGAAACATTCATCATGACAAAAAATAAATAATACAATTGAAGGGAGAATGAAAGTAAAAAATGGAAACCGCTTTAATCTCTCCGGCTAAGGCATGGGTGCTTGGATTTATTCCCACGATGTTTTTTTCAATCATCATTCCGATCATCGGGGTGGCCTGCTTTACCTATATCATTGCCAAACGCATAGCGCCTCTGGTTCGCTCCAAACCCGATCCCCGTTTGAACAATATCAAAGACAGGCTGGCGGGCATGTTTAAATTCGCTTTTGCCCAGTATCGTCAGCCCCGGTATATGATGGCAGGGGTGCTTCACATCGTCCTGTTTGCAGGATTCATGATCCTGTCGCTTCGCTCCATCACCCTGGTGATTTTGGGGCTTAAAGACGGGTTCGTCCTGCCGGGTTTGGGCGGAGCGGTCGGACACGTTTACGGAGTTCTGAAGGATATTGCCGCCACGGCTGTGTTTCTAGCCTGCTTGGTGGGAATGGTTCGAAGGGGTGTTTTCCGGCCCGAGCGTTATGATGTTCCCAAGAAATACGGCAAGGACCATACGTCCGAAGCCGTGTTTGTGCTGATGTTGATCACGGGCCTGGTGACCTGTGACATGATTTTTGAGGGGACTCAGGCCGCCGCCCAGATCCAGAAAGGCCTGCCCGCCGAATTTCTGCTGCCGGGAATGGGCGCTTGGATGGCAGCCGGTATCCTGAGCGGAACTGGCCTTCCAACACTGCAGAATCTCCATCTCGGCGCTTTTTTTCTGCACAATCTGATTTTCTTTTTCTTTCTGTGTTTTCTGCCGCTGGGAAAACATTTTCATGTTATCACCTCGATTCCCAACGTATTTTTCATGAAGCTGAAAAAAGGTGCGATCAAGCCGGTTCAGTGGGGCGTGGACGAAAACAAGCTGGATGAGCTCAAATCCTTTGGTGTCAAGAAATTTGAGGATTTTACCTGGAAACACATGCTGGATTTTTATTCCTGCGCGGATTGTGGCAGATGCTCGGATCAGTGTCCGGCCAATGCCGTAAAACGCCCGCTGTCCCCGCGGTTCATTTCCATCAAGTGCCGGGATTATGCCTTCAAGAATTATCCCATTCGCGGGGAAATGACGCCCAAGGATGAACACCTGATCGGCACGATATTAAGTGAGGATGAAATCTGGTCCTGCACCACCTGCGGCGCCTGCGAGGCCGAATGTCCGATTTTTATCGAATACATCGACAAGATTGTGGACTTGAGGCGAGGCATGGTGGATGAAGGGCTGGTGCCGCAATCGCTTCAAAAACCCCTGAAGGCCTTGGAAAAACGGGGAAATCCATGGGGCAAGATGGAGAAAAAACGGGCCGAATGGACCAAAACCCTGCCGGGAACCTGTGATATCAAGCTTTTTGAAAACGGCGATGAAGCCCAGACTCTGTATTTTGTGGACAGCATTACCTCATACGATGACCGCATGCAGAACATCGCACGTTCTACCGCCTGTCTGTTGAGTGCTGCCGGCGAGGATTTCGGGATTCTGGGAAAAGACGAGAAAGACAGCGGCAATGAGATCCGGCGCTTCGGTGAGGAAATGCTGTTTCAGGATATCAAATCCCATAACACCGAAGCCATTCTGAGCACAGGGGTCACGAAAATCATTACTGCCGATCCCCATGCCTTCAACACCCTAAAAAATGAATACACGGGTCTGCCGCCGGTCGAACATATCAGCCAGACTTTGACCCGAAGCATCAAGGATGGCTTGATTCGCCTCAAGCCCGTTGAGGATGAAACCAAAGTATATACCTACCATGATCCCTGTTATTTGGGCAGACATAACGGCATTTATGAAGATCCCCGTGAGGCGCTGGATGCCATTCCGGGGTTAAAGCGCGTGGACATGCTGAAAAGCCGGGATCGGTCGTTTTGCTGCGGCGGCGGCGGGCTGATGCTGTTTTACGAGCCTGAAGAAGAACAGCGAATGGGCGTGCTGCGGGTCCAGATGGCCAGCAAGGCCGGTGCAAACGTGATTGTGACCGCCTGTCCGTTCTGCCTGGTGAATATGGAAGATGCCATCAAGGTCGCCGGACTGGAAGGAAAAATGGAAGCCATTGATTTGTGCGAACTGATCGAACGGCATCTGCAAACAGCATAAACTGTAATCGATAAGATAAAAAATAAGTTAACATTTAGCGCGGAGGAAAAGCATGGAAATTTTGGTATGCGTGAAGAGAGTACCAGATACTGCTGAAAATGAAATCGTGGTCAACAGCAAGGGTACGGACATTGAACGGGGCGATCTGGTGTACTCGGTCAATGAATGGGATAATTACGCGGTTGAAGAAGCTATTCAGATCCGGGACAATGTCGGCGGAAGCGTCACCGTGGTAACGGTTGGGGATGCGGACGCAGAGGAGATCTTGCGGCGTGAAATGGCGATGGGCGCGGACAAAGGCGTTTTGCTGTCCGACGATGTGTTCAACGGCTCCGATGGTAAGGGCATTGCCGCTATTTTGAAGGCGGAGATCGACAAGGGCAAATACGACCTGATTTTAACCGGAGCCCAGGCGGATGACGGCGCGGCCCAGGTCGGTGGTATGCTGGCGGCCATGCTCGATATGCCGTATGCCTCCCTGGTCAACAAGATTGAAATCGTCAGTGACAAGGTCATCAAAGTCGGTCGTGAAATCGAGGGCGGCAACCAGGAAATGAGCGAGATCGATCTGCCCTGCGTACTTTCCATTCAGACCGGCATCAATGAACCCCGCTATGTCGGGATCCGGGGGATTCGAAAAGTGGCGTCCGTTGAGATTCCGGTTCATGGCTCGGCAGATCTGGGAATTGCCGCGGGATCTGTCGGCGCTGCCGGCGCAAAGGTCAAACGGGTGGATTATTTTGTGCCGCCCATGGGCGAGGGCGCTGAAATGCTGGAAGGCAGCTCCGATGAGATAGCCGAAAAACTGATTGAACTCTTGAAGTCCAAAGGAGGGATCAAATAATGACGCAACAGATTTTTGCCTATATATCCCATAAAAATGGAACCGCCGATGATTCCGCCTTCGAGCTGATCGTGGCAGCCAAAAAAATTGATCCGGCTGTTGCCGTCACCGCAATCGTCTGCGGTGCGGGTGCGGAGCTGGACGCTGTCTGTACGGCGATGACCGGGGTGTATCCCGAGGTATGGAAAGTCGCCAACCCGGTGCTGGCCTATCCCAATGCGGAAATCCTCCGGGGGGTTCTGGTCAACATCCTTCCCGCCGGTGCCATCACGCTGGTTCCAAACGATACCTTCGGCATGGATCTTTCCCCGGGGCTGTCCATTAAGCTGAATGCGGCCTTTGTTCCGGATGTCGTGGCTATCGAAGGCATTGACGGCGCCAATCTGAAAGCCATTCGCCAGGAATTCGGCGGCCAGGTCAGCACCCATATTCTTTGCGATATCTCCGCGGGCGTTGTGATGAATGTTCGTTCGGGATGTTTTCTCTCCGATGACAGCAAGGCTTCCGGCGCCGTGGTGGATAAATCCGGCCAGGCAGGCGACTGCAAGGCCAAACGCCGGTTTATTGAAACCGTGGTAGCGGAAGTGGGAGACGTGGACATCACCAAATCCGATGTGCTGGTTTCCGTGGGTCGCGGTATTGAGGATCAGGAGAATATCGGGATTGCCCAGGAACTGGCCGATGCCATCGGTGCAGTGGTTTCCTGCTCCAGACCGATCGTGGATGCCAAGTGGCTGGAAAAAGCCCGGCAGGTGGGAACCTCCGGCAAGACCGTCAAGCCCAAGGTTTATATCGCGCTGGGGATCAGCGGGTCCTTCCAGCACATGGGCGGGATCAAGGGAAATCCCTTCATGGTTGCGATCAACAAAAATGCCAAGGCTCCCATTTTTCAGGTCGCCGACATCGGCATTGTCACCGATCTTCTCGAGTTTGTGCCCGAGCTGACCGAAAAAATCAAAGAGATGAAATAGTCTGCTGAAGTCTTAAGCTCCACATCAGTGTAAATCAACCGGCTGTACTTTTTATAGGGCAGCCGGTTGATCGTCGCTGTTTGACCTGCCACCCCGCAACCTGCCGAATAAAGATTGATTCCACGCTGCAAAGTTTTTGTTACGCTCTCTTTCAAAATTAGATATTGAAAAAATGAAGCCGCCCCATTTTTTTTCTTGATGATGCGTAAAAATCCCTATAGTGACAAGAATAATTTAACAAATATCATTTATGGTACTTATATGACATTCAAGAAAAATCAAAATACCGTACCTGCAATTGATCGCGCCGTAGATGTCATCGAATTCATTTCGTCACGCGAAAAGGATATGGCGCTCTCCGAGATCATGGAAAACGTCGATATCCCCCGTCAATCCTTAATCCGCATTCTCAACACCCTCTGCAACCGGGGTTTTCTCGACAAGTCCAGCAGGAGAGGGCTCTACCGGATTGGGCTCAAGTTCCTCTATTTGGGGCACCGGCTCCAGGACAAGTTCGATCTGCGCACGGTTGCCTGGGAGAATATGAAAGAGCTGTCGCAGGAGACACGCAAAACCATCGAACTGTCCACCCTGGACCGGGATCAACTCATCCTGCTGGAGCAGATTCGTGGCAGCGAGGGATTGTCTCTCTATTCCCGTGTCGGCAGTGTCTTCCCTTATCTGCACGCCGTGAGCGTCGGAAAGGTCTACCTGTCACTCATGAGCGAGGATAAAAGGCGGCGCGTGCTGGAAAAAATCGGATTGCCGGCGGTAACGAAAAATACCATCACCGATATGGAGATTCTGGAGAAAGAAATCCGCGAAGTGCAGAAACGCGGCTATGGTTTCGAAGATCAGGAGTTAAGAGAAGGCGTCAGAAGGGTTGCCGCCCCCATCTTCAACTACGACGCAGAACCGGTGGGCTGTATCGGGCTCTCGGCCAGCATCTTCAGTTTCGATCTCAAGGATGTGGATAAATTCGGCCAGATGGTGCTTGATGCGGCAAAAAAAATTTCCGAGAAGATGGGATACTCGAAATAAACCGAAGATTTACTTAAGCTTCATCAAGTTCGCCATGTTGAAACCATCTTAAAATTGAGATCATTCTCACCCTCTGATAGGAAGAGCCGTGCCATGTCCCGGAAGAAATCCGAACTATCAATCAATAAAGGATCAAAGGAAAAAGCATGGAACAAACAGATTATTTCAGCATCCCGTCTTTTGAAATAGATAAGCGAATCAAAATTATTCAGAAAAAATTACAACAAACCGAAATTGGCGGACTGGTTGTTATTCAGCGGGTTGATCTCCTCTATTTTTCCGGCACGGCGCAAAATGCAATCCTTTTCATCCCCTTGACGGGTGATCCTCTTTTAATGGTTAAAAAATATTATCCACGGGCGGTTAAAGAATCTCCTCTAAAAAATATCATCGAGATCAAATCAGTTAAGGATATCCCCAAAATGATCCATGATTTTTATGGAAACATGCCCCACATAATTGGATTTGAATTGGATGTCCTTCCGGTTAAGGATTTTGATTTTTATAAAAATCTTTTTTTCGATTGCATTCTCGTAAATGGAGCGGATTTGATTCTGGAAGCCCGAATGATTAAGTCGGAGTGGGAAATTGAACGGATGGCTTATGCCGCCGCGCTTTCCCATAAAACATTTGACTTCATGAGATCTGAAATAAAACCCGGTCTAAGTGAAATGGAATTTGCCGCTATGGCTGAAGGTTATGCCAGAAAATACGGACATATGGGGAAATTGCGAGTACGAGATTTTCAGACAGAAGTCTATACCTGGCACGTACTGAGCGGAAAAAACAGCGCCATGATAGGCCTGTTGGATTCTCCGGCCAGCGGGGCTGGCACCTCGGTTGCTTTTCCCTGCGGTGCCGGATGGAAGCAACTGGAAGTCAATGAACCCATACTCATTGACTTCTCCATGGCTCTAAACGGGTATCATATGGATGAAACCCGGATGTTCGCCATTGGCGCGATGCCGCAGAAGGCGCTGGAGGTTAGCAAAGCAGCCATTGAAATCCACAATGCCGTGCTGGAAAAGCTTAAACCCGGTATAACCGGACATGAAATCTATGAATACAGTCTTTCGGTAGCCCAAAAAAATGGTTATCACGAATCCTATCTGGGTCCTTCGGGATATAAGGTCTCTTTTGTCGGACATGGGATTGGGTTGGAATTGATAGAGCCGCCTTTTCTTGCCAAAGGCAGGCATGACTGCCTGGAACCCGGCATGACATTTGCTTTGGAACCCAAAATAGTGTTTGAAGATGAATTTATGGTGGGAATTGAAAGTGTTTTTCTGGTAACCGAGACAGGTACTCGCCTGATTTCAACAGTACCGGTTGATCTGTTTATATGCTGAATATCCCGTCTGTTCACCCTATTCATACCCTGAGCCCGTCTTCTCCAGCGGTTTGCGTTCCGTTCCAAAACGGTTTGTGGTAAATGTTTCATACGAATGCGCATGGACAATACCCACGAGAACCTCTTTTTATTTGATACATCCAGACATTGTGATTGGTATTGTTGTATGATAGGTGAAACGAATGGTTTTTATACGACTTGACTGATGGATGAAATAGTTCGAAATGGCATGATCGGGCTGGCTGGCAATGAAAGAAGATGATGTCCAGGATTAAGAAAACAACATTGAAAGATTCGATGATCAATAATTTGGCGTTATCCATTCTTGATGCCTCACCACATGCGACATTTAGTTTGGAGGATCGCCGAATCATTTTTGCCAATTTAGCCGTGGAGAGGGTTTTCGGATGGAAATCCGAAGAGCTGTTAGGCCGGTCGACCAGGATTTTGTATTCGAATGAAGAAGAGTATGAGAGGGTCGGCAGGGAAATTTACCCTGCCCTTGAAAATGAGCGGGTGGTCTTGAAATCCGAGTACCAATGCAAACGTAAAGACGGCGTCATAATTACCTGCCGCTTGAGCTTGGCGAAGATAGACGACAGTCTCACAAATAGGAAAGTCGTTGTAACTTATGAGGATGTGAGCGAACTGAAAAAGGTTGAGAGTCGTTTGATCGAGAGCGAAAACCTTTACAGAAGCATAGCGGAAGGATCTTTTGCAGGTGTTTATTTGATACAGGACGGAAAATTCAAATATCTGAACGAGTACGCAGCCTCTTATATGGGCTATAAACCCCATGAACTTATCGGTAAGAAAACACACAGTATTGTTCATGCCGAAGACAGAATAAAGGTCATAAAATATGCCAGGGAGATGCTGCAGGGGAAAAGAACCATTCCTTATTTGTACCGGGCATTAAACAGGAAAGCTGAAGCCTTGTGGATTATGGAGACGGTCACGAGCATTATCTATGAAGGAAGACCCGCCATACTTGGGAATTCTATGGATATAACGGAGTTGAGAGAAGCAAGATTAAAGATTGAAGAATTCGATAAGTTAAGGTCTTCCATATTAGACGCGACTCCGTACGCAATCATGTATCTTGAGGATCGCAAGATCATATTCGCCAATAATGCAGTGGAGTCGGTTTTTGGATGGAAGCCGGAAGAGTTGATAGGAAATTCGACGAGAATGCTATTTCTTTGTGATTCGGATTTCAAACGAATGGGACAAATGGCTTATTCAACTCTTGAAAAAACAAGAATTTTTGAAAAAACAGAATTTTTATACAAGCACAAGAACGGGGAAGCAATTTTCTGCCGGATCAAGGCGGTGAGAATCGGTGAATCCTAACTCCGGAACTTTTTGACCCATCTGGTCTGAAATAAGTTGCTCGCTTATCCCGCTACCCCGCTTACCCCGCACATTTAAAAAGATATCCCGCCAACCCCGCCGCTTTGAAAATAGTTTGAAA
>Ga0268283_1000680_pt1 | contig 19928 bp, 17 predicted proteins | sample saktaG_13_FD_190140 | JGI IMG/M metagenome (GOLD analysis project Ga0268283, IMG submission 190140) | Saline water microbial communities from Sakinaw Lake, British Columbia, Canada - sak_2013_06_06_36m | ecosystem: Environmental > Aquatic > Non-marine Saline and Alkaline > Saline ... | reverse complement strand
CGATCTCGGATGTTGCGGAACTTTTGGCATTATCAGGGGTAGAGCACATAAATGTCGGCAAACTTAAGACCTCTCAAGGACAGGGACAAGGACAAGGACAAGGACAAGGACAAGGACAGGGACAAGGACAAGGACAAGATAATGATTTGATCATGGCTAATGCGTTGTCTAGTTTGTACGCTGATTCTAAAGATCGGGTTAATCAGGCTTTATCGAGTGTACTTAATTTAGAAAGTATCGATCATCATGGACTTAAATTTTCTTTAAGTAATATTATTGATGGTTTTAGCACGCAGCATCAGGAGCTATTGAGTTTGGCCACAGTGAAAAGGTATGATCTGGAAATTTATGTGCACATGCTTAATGTTTCAATAATTTCAATGTATTTTTCTTCCCGTTTAGGTTTTCAAAAAGAAGATGTATTAAATATTGGCCTGGCTGCTCTTTTTCATGATATTGGTAAACTATATATTTCTCGCAAGCTTTTGCATAAGCCCGAACGGCTTAGTGAAAGTGAATTTGAGCGCATCAGCAGTCATACGCTTTTAGGTGCTTGTCTGATGCTTAAATATGTTGATGGATTAGGCATCTTCCCGGTGGTGATTAGTTTTGAGCATCATCTAAAGTATGATATGTCGGGCTATCCGCATTTGCCGCAATTGCGAAAACAGCACTTGATATCGGCAATTGTTTCACTTTGTGATGTTTATGACGCTCTTTCACAAAGGAGAGGATATAAGCAGGATTATTCTCCGGATGTAGTTTATAATATTATGATTAAAGGCAGCGGCACAGCCTTTGATCCGGAGTTATTAGAAAAATTCTTTAAAATTATGGGGTACTGGCCGGTGGGGGCGGTAGTGGAATTAAATGATCTCTCGATCGCTTTAGTGAAAAGTCAAAATGAATCAGATATTATGCGGCCTAAAATTGAAATAATTTCTCCAAAGACAAAGACTAGAATGGTAGATTTGGTGTTGGAAAAAGATTTAAGCATTAAGCGCTATTTGAACCCCTGGACTGAGGGCAAGGATTTTCTCCCAAAAAGGGATTGACAGGGGATAAGTTTTTGTTATAATTAACCAAACAAAGGCGTTTAGCAGCCGAATTCTCGGCTCTAGACGCCTTCTTTGTATAGGGAAAAATAAATATGCAGGCAATTTTAGCTTTAGAGGACGGTAAGATATTTAAAGGCAGCTCCTTTGGCGCAAATGGTGAAGCTTTAGGGGAGGTTGTTTTTAATACAAGTATGGCCGGATATCAGGAGATCATTACGGATCCTTCTTATAAGGGGCAGATGGTGATGATGACTTATCCGTTAATCGGCAACTATGGAATTAATCGGGAGGATGTGGAGAGCCGGCGGCCTTTTTTAGAAGGTTTTATCGTTAAGGAGTATAGTAAGATTGCCAGTAATTGGCGTAAGGAGCAGGGGCTAGGAGAATATTTGAAAGAGCATAATATTTTGGGTCTGGAAGGAATTGATACCCGAGCGTTGACTTTACATATTCGAGATAAAGGATCGATGAAAGCGGTTTTATCGACGCAAGATTTTGATGAATTTAGTTTGGTGCAAAAAGCCAGAGTAAGCCGGGGTTTAGTTGGGCAAGATCTGGTTAAAGACGTCACCATTTCCAGGAAATATGCTTATACGCAGATTAAAGATGCTAAATTTAAAGTAGCAGTTTTAGATTGCGGGTTAAAATATAATATTTTAAGAGAATTATTGCGTTGTAAATGCAATGTGATTGTTTTTCCGGCGCAGGCAAGCGCTAGAGAGATTTTAGCGGCTCATCCCGACGGAGTTTTGCTTTCAAACGGGCCGGGTGATCCGGCAGCCGTAGATTACGTGATAAAGACGGTGAGAGATTTGATTGGCCGTATTCCGATTTTTGGAATCTGCCTGGGGCATCAGATGCTCGGGTTGGCCTTAGGAGGGAAAACTTATAAGCTTAAGTTTGGACATCATGGTGCAAACCATCCGGTAAAAGATTTAAAAACGTCTAAAGTGTTGATTACCAGTCAAAATCATGGATTTTGTGTGGATATGGAATCATTGAATAATAAGGAAGTGGAATTAACGCATGTTAACCTAAACGATGGAACATCGGAAGGTTTGCGACATAAAAAATTACCGGTATTTTCCGTACAATTTCATCCGGAAGCTTCTCCGGGTCCGCAAGATGCAAGGTATTTGTTTTCGGAATTTACGCGATTAATGCACAAGTCAAAAAAAAGATAAATTCATGCCTAAAAGAACGGATATTAAAAAAATTTTAGTGATTGGCTCCGGCCCAATTGTAATCGGTCAGGCCTGCGAGTTTGATTATTCCGGCACCCAGGCTTGTAAAGTTTTAAAACAAGAGGGCTATACTATAATTTTAGTGAATTCTAATCCGGCGACAATAATGACTGATCCGGAGATTGCGGATAAGACTTATATTGAGCCAATTACGGTTGAAATGGTGGAAAAAATAATTGCTAAAGAAAGACCGGATGCACTCCTGCCCACTCTAGGCGGGCAGACTGCTTTGAATACGACGATGGGCTTAGCGGCTAAGGGGGTGTTAAAGAAGTATAAGGTTGCTACTATTGGCGCAGATATTCAGGCGATAAAAAAAGGCGAGGATCGTCAATTGTTTAAGGCGGCAATGAAAAAGATCGGTTTAGATCTGCCCAAAAGTGACCAGGCTTACAATTTGGAAGAAGCTATCGCGGTATCGGAGAAAATTGGGTTTCCTTTAATTATCCGGGCGAGCTTTACGATGGGCGGAGCCGGTGGAGCGATTGCTTATAATTTGGAAGAGTTTAAAGTTTTAGCTAAGCGGGGTTTAGAATCCAGCATGATTAGCGAAATTTTAGTTGAGGAGTCGGTGATTGGCTGGAAGGAGTTTGAGTTGGAGGTTATGCGTGATTTAAATGACAACGTAGTGGTTATCTGTACGATTGAAAATATGGATCCGATGGGGGTGCATACCGGTGATAGCATTACGGTGGCGCCGATTCAGACATTAACGGATAAAGAATACCAATTAATGCGTAATGCGGCGATTGCCTGTATTCGGGAGATTGGTGTTTCTACCGGCGGATCAAATATCCAGTTTGCAGTGCACCCTGCAACCGGCCGGATGGTGGTGATTGAGATGAATCCTCGGGTTTCGCGCAGTTCAGCCTTGTCTTCGAAAGCTACCGGTTTTCCTATCGCTAAAATTGCGGCAAAACTTGCCGTAGGATATACTTTGGATGAAATTCCAAATGATATCACTAAGCTGACACCGGCTTGTTTTGAGCCGGCGATTGATTATTGTGTGGTAAAAATCCCGCGTTTTACCTTTGAAAAGTTTGCTTTGGCCGAAAACACATTAGGAATATCTATGAAATCCGTGGGTGAAGCGATGGCTATCGGCCGCACATTTAAAGAGGCTTTACAGAAAGCCCTGCGGGCATTAGAGCTTAAAAAGTTCGGTCTAGAAAGTATTGTTTTTAATCAATCCGAGGAGACAAAAGTAAGCAGTGAAATTTTAGAAAGAATTTATGCGAAATTACGACAACCTAATGCGGAAAGGATTTTTTATATCGGTGATGCTTTTCGAGCTAAATTGGATATTGAGATAATTCACGACTTAACTAAAATCGATCGTTGGTTTTTACACAATATTAAAGAGATTATTGACTGTGAGAGAGAACTGCTTAAGTATAAACAAAACATTACTGCTGCGCTGCTTAAGCAAGCTAAGGAGTATGGCTTTAGCGATAAACAACTGGCTAAACTTTTATCAATTAATGAGATTGAAGTTTATAATTTGAGAAGATCGATGAAGATCGTGCCTGATTTTAAGTCGGTAGACACCTGCGCGGCGGAGTTTGAAGCGCAGACGCCTTATTTTTACTCTACATATGATAAATAAATTTGCGTGCTTTACAAGGCGCTAATGGCATAATATAATGTCTTTGAAAATTACGAGGGAAGATGATTAAAAAGACCGGATTCGATAATGAGAAGTATCTTTTTGACCAGACAGCTGCTATTCTTGAGAGAGTAAAGGGTTTTGATAATAAACTTTACCTGGAATTCGGCGGCAAACTCTGCTTTGATTATCACGCCTCGCGCGTTTTGCCGGGGTATGACCCGAACGTAAAGATAAGGCTATTGCAGTGTTTAAAAGATAAAATTAAAATTGATATTGTACTTTCGATTTATGCAGCGGATATCGAAAAAGGCCGGGTGCGCGGTGATTTCGGGATCACTTATGATGTAGCAACATTAAAATTAATTGACGATCTAAGAAAGTGGGGGTTGGATATTTTAGCGGTAGTGATTACGCGTTTTACTAATCAACCGTCAGCAATTATGTTTAAGAATAAATTGGAGCGACGCGGTGTAAAGGTTTATCTGCATTATCCGATTGCAGGATATCCGGAGGATGTGGATTCAATCGTCAGTGATAACGGTTTTGGAAAGAATGACTATATTGAAACTAAGAATCCGATTGTGGTAGTTACTGCTCCGGGCCCCAATAGCGGCAAATTGTCTACTTGCCTATCGCAATTATTCCATGAACATAAGCGCGGGATCAATGCCGGATACGCAAAGTTTGAAACTTTTCCGATTTGGAATTTACCGCTAACACATCCGGTGAATATTGCTTATGAAGCCGCGACTGCCGATATTCAGGATTTTAATCTGGTTGATCCGTTTCATTTGGAGAAATATAAGCAGAGCGCGATTAACTATAATCGGGACGTGGATAGTTTTCCTATCTTGAAGCTGATTTTAAATAGGATTTTTACTAAGAATTATAATTTGCCTACATATAATTCCCCTACTGATATGGGGGTCAATCGCGCAGGCTTTGGCATAATTGATGATCAGGCAGTGCAGGATGCGGCTAAGCAGGAGCTTATTCGGAGGTATTTTCGATACAATAGTGAATATGTTCTGGGTATCGAGAAGAAAGAGACTGTGGAGAGGATCGTTGCGCTAATGGATCAGATGCAAGTGCAGGTTACGGATCGATTGGTGGTGGAGGTGGCAAGAAAAGCTGCTTTTGATGCGGAGACGCAAAATAAAGGTCATGACGGGATATTTTGTGGAGCGGCTATTCAGTTAAGCAGCGGAGAGATAATTACCGGTAAAAATTCTAAGCTGATGCATGCTGCTTCCAGCTTGGTGATGAATGCGCTCAAGGTTTTAGCGCATATTCCGGATGAGATATTGCTTTTAAGTCCGCACATCATCAATCAGATCGCTAAATTAAAAAAAGATATTTTAAAGTCAGATTCAGAGAATTTAGACTTAGAGGAATGTTTAATTGCGCTTTCAATCAGCGCGGCGACCAGTCATACCGCGGAGTTGGCGATGCAAAAACTCGGGGAGTTAAGAAATTGCGAGGTGCATTTGACCCATATCCCTACCCCGGGAGATGAGGTGGGATTAAAGCGCCTGGGGGTTAATTTGACCACCGATGGGAAGTTTTCTTCACGTAATCTTTTTGTAATTTAAATATTTCAAGCTTATGTCAGTTAAAATAAAATTTTTAGGCGGTGCAAAAACAGTTACCGGGTCAAGCCATTTAATTTCGGTGGGCAATACGGATATACTTCTGGATGGCGGGCTTTTCCAGGGGCATCGTGAAGCTTTCTATAAAATAAATACCACCTTTCATTATAACCCGCGCACGATTAAAGCTATGGTTCTTTCGCATGCGCATATTGATCATTGCGGGAATATTCCTAATCTCATTAAGCAGGGGCTGCGCTGTAAAATTTATACTACTTCAGCAACTAAAGATTTAGCGGATCTAATGCTGGTTGATTCCGGTAAGATTCAGGAAGAAGATGTGCGCTATGTAAATAAGATTAACCGGCGCCTGGGACTGCCGCTACGCAAGGCCTTGTATTCTGCCAAAGAAGCCTCTAAGGCTACGCGCATATTTCGTTCGATTGCTTATAATCAAAAATTTTGTATTGCTAAAGATGTTTTTGCGACGATTGTTGATGCCGGACACATTTTAGGCTCGGGGATTATTATTTTAGATATCAAGGATCAAAATCGTAGCTTACGTTTAGGCTATGCCGTGGATTTAGGAAGAAAGAATCTTCCGCTATTAAATAATCCGGTGATTCCTAAGGGGCTGGATTATTTAATCTTAGAATCTACTTATGGTGGCAGGTTGCACCGGCCGATTGATGAAGCGCAATCAAGGTTAAGAGAGGCGATCTGCCGGGCGGTTAAAAGGGGAGGAAAGGTACTTATTCCATCTTTTACCCTGGAGCGCACCCAAGAGGTGATTTATTTTTTAAATGAATTGCTTAAAGAAAAGATTATTCCGAATGTTCCGATTTATGTGGATAGCCCTTTAGCGACAAATATAACAGATCTTTTTAAATATCATCTGGACTTTTTAAATGAGAAAACTCGCCAGGCGATTAATCGGGGAGATAATCCGTTTGAATTGTTAAATTTACGTTTTATCCGTGAGCAAAAGGAGTCTAAGGCGCTTAATACCGATAAACGGCCGATGATAATTATTGCCGGTAGCGGAATGTGTGAGTCCGGAAGAATGCTGCACCATTTACAGAATAATATCGAAGACTCACGCAATATGATTTTAGTGGTCGGTTATATGGCCCAGGATACTTTAGGCAGAAGAATAGTTGAGAAGACGCCTTTTGTAAAGATATTTGGCGTAGAGTATGAGCTTAACGCAGAAGTAGTGGTGATCAACTCTTTTTCCGGACATGCTGATCAGACGGAGCTGTTGGATTTTGTTTCGGGGTGTCTGCCACTTAAGCGGATTTTTTTAGTTCATGGAGAACCTGAGCAGTCCATGATCTTTGCGGATATTTTAAAACAAAGGTCTCAAGAAGTATATATTCCAGATAAAGACGAAGAAATATTGCTTAATTAACAGATTTGTGGTAGTATAATTTCTCAAATTTATAGGGAATGCTTCCGCCTCAGAAACTATGTTAAAATTCTTTAGAATTTTAACATATTCGGCGGAATAAATTCGCAGACGGCCTGGCGGCCTACAACTTACGTCACTATCGTTCCGTAAGTTGTCTGCTCATTTAAGGAGGTATTTAAAATGATTGGTGGTTTTTCTACTCCCAAAAAAGATAAGGCGCTTAAATCTAGTGGTGGCAAACTGGTTAAGACCGGTGAAATCCTGGTCCGTGGAATTGATACTTATAAAGCCGGGGTGAATGTGCGTGGTTTAGGCACATTGTTTGCAGCTTGCGCGGGTAAGGTCTATTTTACGCGTAAAAAAACCAGCCATGGTAAGGTCCGCACTTTTATTAATGTTGCGCCCTTAGCTAAAACAGCTAAGAAGTAAGATGTCCGGTTTAGCCAAAAGCTATTCCAACCAGAAGTATATTTTAAGTTTAAGTGACACCGTTTATAGTATAGCCCTGCTCCTATTATTTTTAGGATCAGGGCTTTCTTTGTTTCTGGAAGGTTCTTTGAAAAGTTCTGGTTTCTCTGGCTGCTGGTTGATTGCTGCGTATTTATTGGTTATTTCGGCTGCTTATTATTTATTGAATTTTCCTCTGAATTTTTATGCCAGTTTCACTTTGGAACATAAATTTAATCTTTCTAAACAAAAAGCAGGCTCTTGGGCGCTGGATCAGCTAAAATCCGGGGCGCTGGCCTATATCTTATCTTTGATTTTGATTCTACTTTTTTATTGGGTTTTAGGCAGGTTTAATCAATGGTGGATTTGGATCTCTATTTTTTGGATAATGTTTAGCGTGGTTTTAGCGAAATTAACCCCGATTTTAATTATTCCGCTTTTTTTTAAGTATAAAAAATTAGACGATGAAATTTTACGTAGTAGGGTTTTTGACTTAGCTTCGAAAATGCAGATTAAATTAATGGAGGTTATGGAAATAGATTTCAGCAAGAAATCACTCAAAGCTAATGCCGCTTTTACAGGCATGGGCAGAACTAAGCGCGTGCTATTAGCGGATACTCTGAAAGATAAATATACTCATGATGAGGTAGAAGTTATTTTGGCGCATGAGTTTGCGCATTACCGGCTTAAGCATATAATTAAACTTATTGTCGTTAATTCACTGGTTACGCTGGGCCTGTTTTATTTAATTTTTAAGACCAGTATTTATGTTTTAAAAGCATTTAAATTAAGTTCTCTTTTAGATTTATCTAGTCTACCGTTAGTGTTTCTTTATTTTATAATTTTTGGAATAATTTTGCAGCCTTTAGAAGCATTTGTTAGCCGCAAGTTTGAAAAAGAGGCTGATTTATTAGCGCTTAAAGTTACGGCTAATAAAGAGGCATTCATTAGCCTGATGGAGAAGTTAGCTGCGCAAAATCTTGCCGATCGAAACCCGCTTCCGATAGTAAAGTTTTTCTTTTTTACTCATCCTCCCATTGACGAGCGGATAAAAATAGCTAAAGATTATCAAATATAACGGATAACGGGTCCTGTCTTGGGTATTTTCTAGCCCGGACGGGCTGCGAAAACACCCAAGCCACCCGTTATTTAAATTTATTATTTCTTTATTTAAGAAAATCTAGGATAAGTTTAGCGGCGCGCGCGGCGGCTCCGGGTTGGCCGAGAGTGTCTTTGACTATTTTTAGATTCTGGCTCATCTGATTGGCCGAGATAGGGTTGCTTAAAAGCTCGATGATTGCTTTGGCGATCATCTTGGGTTTGGCGTTAAACTGTATAAATTCCGGAACGATTTCTTTTTGAGCAACAATGTTGACCATACCGATATAAGGGATCTTTATCTGCGGCCGATAGAGTAAATAATTTAGCAGATTGGTTTTATATACAATGACAAAAGGTTTTTGTAGAATTGCAGTTTCTAAGGTGGCGGTTCCTGAGCAAACCATGCTGGCGAAAGAAACATTTAAGCAGTCATAGGTTTGATCGTTAACGATTTTTAAATCTAGGGCCCACTTCTTACATTCATCCAAATATACTTGCGCATCGAGATTCGGGGATTTGGCGATAATAAATTGTGTTTCGCTAATTGCGGCGTTAATATGCTGGGCCGCTTTGAGCATGATCGGCAAAATGAGCCGGACCTCTTGTTTACGTGAGCCGGGAAGCAGAGCAATGATTTTTTTAGTCGGATTGATGCCAGAATTATTTTTGAACTTTTCCTTTTCACAAGAAGGGCTAACTAAATCAATGAGAGGGTGTCCAACCCAGGCAACCGGCATTTGATGTTGTTGGTAAAACGCTTCTTCGAATTTAAAAAGAACTAAAATCATTGAAACAAATTTTTTTAGGCAATTAATGCGGCCTTCTCGAGAAGCCCAAAGTTGCGGACTGACATAATAAATTACCGGTATGCGTGAATTAATCGCGCGCGCTAGACGCAAGTTAAACCCGGAAAAATCAACCAGGATTATGCAATCAGGTTTACGGGAATTGATTTGTTTTAAGATTATTTTTTTTAATTTTAAGAATTTAGGTAGTTTCTTTAGAACATCAAAAAAACCCATGACGGACAGCTCGCCAATATTGTAAAAAATTTCCGTTTTTGTTTTAGCTAGTTGTGCGCCGCCTACTCCGGAGAATTTTATTTGCGGATTAAGTTTCTGAATTGCGCTAACGAGATTTCCGGCTAAGAGATCTCCGGATGGTTCCCCGCAGACTATTAAAATATTCTTTATTTGTGCCATATTTGTTTTTGTATTTCTAGGGCAACCGCTAAAGCGCTGCGGGCAACTTGACCGTCAACCAGGGGGATGGATTTATGGTTTACGCAGCTAATGAATGCTTCTAATTCTTTCTGCAGTGGCTGTTCTTTTTCAATCGGCAGTTTTTCTTTAGTTATGCGTAAATCAATTCTTCGATAAACGTAAGCTTCAGCGTTTTTATAATCTAGAGAGATATAGGTGTCTTCTTGAAAGATGCGAATTTTACGCATTGATTCCTCGGATACGCGTGAGGCAGTAAGATTGGCGACACAGCCATTTTTAAAAGTGAGGCGGGCATTGGCGATATCTTCGAATTTCGTCAGCACATTTACTCCTACCGAATCAATCCTTTCTAGCGGAGAATTAACTAATCCTAAGACAATATCGATATCATGAATCATAATGTCTAGCACCACCCCGACATCCAAAGAACGGTTGGGGAAACTGGAGAGCCGGTGACATTCGATAAATTTCGGTGTTTTAATAATTTTTAAGGTGGCGGCAAATGCAGAATTAAATCTTTCGATATGGCCGACTTGGAGAATAAGCTTATTATCGGCGGCGATTCTAATTAGGTCGTCAGCTTCCTCTAAAGTGAGCGTAAAAGGTTTTTCAACTAGAGTATGAATACCGGCTTCAAGACAATCGGTGGCGACTTTGTGATGCAAGGAGGTGGGTACGGCGATGCTCACCGCTTCAACTTTGCTAAAAAGTTCTCGGTAATCAATATAACCGGGCACTCTTAATTTAGAAGAGACTTGTTTTAAAGATTCCGGATTACTATCAGATATCCCCACTAATTGACAATTCGGGCTTTCCTTATATATCCTAGCGTGAATACTGCCCAAATGCCCAACCCCGATCACCCCTACCTTAAGTTTATCCATGTCATAATCATAGCAAACTGTGTATTTTTATCAACTAAAATATTAGGGCAGGCAGATATTCGCTGGATTTAAGTAGCAATATACTTTTCGGCTTTTGCTCTTGAGACGTTAGATTTTCATCGCGCATTAAATCTGCCTCTGGTAGTTTTCTCGCTCAGGTTGATTTTGCCCAACGAATATAAAATTTAGGGGGCACGCCAATGATCTTTCGTATCCCGGCGGCTGCAGAACTTCACCTCGGGCCTCTGCCCTCGGTGTCAAACAGCTTCGCCGTCCCAAGATTGCCAACCTAAAGGTTGGCCTTGGGATACCCGGGATACTCAAGCTCCATTGGCTAAAATCAACATTCGCTGCGAAAACTACCAGAAGCAGATTAATTAAGGCATTAGCGGGTGGCGAGCCTTGGACTCGAGCCGGGCGTGGAGGCAAGGAGCGGGCACGGTTGCCCCCTATAAATGTCTTGGCAGAGCGACGCAGCCGACCCGAGTGCAGTTGCGGCACGCTGGGCCGCAACAAACGTCCCGGCAAGAGACAAGGCTCGACAGGACCCGCGTAAATTGCATGAAATTATAATAAAAAATAATAAAAAGGTTTGCTATGGCTGAAGGTCTATGTTAAAATGCTTATTCTTAAAGAAAGGTGAAGGATGAAGGATTACCTAAAGTTATTAAAATTTATCAAGCCTTACAAAGGCAGATTTTCGATTGCAGTTGTCTGCATGGGGTTTTCGGCCATCTTTGACGGAGTATCTTTGGCAATGATGGTTCCCTTGGCGGATAAAGTGCTGACCAATAAAAAAATCATTATCCCCGCTAAATTACCGCTGTTTTTATCGAATTTTGTGGATAAATTAAATAATTTTACTCCGGAATCACTTTTGGGCTATATGGCGATAGCGATAGTTACTTTATTTACGCTTAAGGGACTTTTTGGTTTTTTCCAAAGTTATTTGATGTCTGATATTGGTCAATCGATTGTCCGGGATATCAAGGCCAAGCTTTACGCTAAATTTCAAACGCTTTCTTTAGATTATTTTACGCATAAGCGCGGCGGAGAGATGATGTCGCGGATTACCAATGATGCCCGGATTGTGGAAAATGCCGTTTCTTATGGCTCAACGGACCTGGTCTATCAGGGGCTACAGGTAGTTATATTTTTCTCTTTAACTTTATTTATTTATGCAAAATTTGTGGTTTTTATCCTTCCTCCACTGGCGCTTTTAGGTTATTTGATCTCTACTGTGGGAAAGAAGCTTAGAAAGTTGTCCAAAGCTTCACAAGAGAAGGCCGCCGATACTAATTCCATACTTTTTGAGACGATCTCTGGCGCGCGCATTGTAAAAGCTTTTAATATGGAAGAATATGAAGTTGCTAAATTTAATAGAGTTAATCAGGATTATTATAAGATATCTATGAAATCTATTAAGCGCACACTTCTTTTGAGTCCGGTTACAGAGATCGTCGGTTGTATTGCCGGAGTGCTAGTTTTTGTGCTCGGTGGCAAGGAAGTGATTGCTGGGAAGATCTCTTTTGGTATTTTCGGGCTGTTTGTGGGTTCGCTTTTATCTACAATCCGGCCGTTTAAAAAACTAAGCCAAGTCGCTTCTTTAAATCAACAGGCGGCGGCGGCAAGTGAGCGGATTTATGAAGTTTTAGATGCTCAACCCAGCGTAGTGGATACGCTTTCTGCCCGGGAATTAAAGGAATTTAAGCATAATATTGTTTTTAGCGATGTTTGGTTTAATTATGCGGATAATCAAGTGCTCAAAGGCATAACCTTAGATGTCCCGTATGGCTCGATGCTCGCTATTGTTGGCCCCAGTGGAACCGGTAAAACGACGCTCTTAGATTTAATCCCGCGTTTTTATGATCCTAAAAAAGGTAAAATATGCATTGATGGCATAGATATCCGGGAAGTTACCTTAAAATCGTTGCGTCAGCAAATCGGTATTGTCTCTCAGGAGACGATTCTTTTTAATGATTCGATCCGGGCAAATATTGCTTATGGCAAGCTCTCGGCAACTGATGAGGAGATTAAGCAGGCAGCCATTCAAGCGAATGCTCATGATTTTATCAGCCGGATGCCGAAAGGATATCATACAACAATCGGAGATCGGGGAGCGCGCATTTCCGGAGGTGAGCGTCAGAGAATTGCGATCGCGCGCGCATTGCTTAAGAATCCGCCGATTTTAATATTAGATGAAGCTACTTCTCAGCTGGATTCAGAGTCGGAACGCGTTGTTCAGGATGCTTTGGATCGGCTGATTCAAGGCCGGACGGTATTTGTCATTGCGCACCGGCTTTCTACGGTTAGAAATGCTCATAAGATCGTCGTGCTGGATAAAGGAGCGATCGTTGAGTATGGAACGCATAATGAGCTGATGGCCAGGGATGGTTTATATAAACGGCTGCATTTAATGCAAGAGTTACACAAATAAAAACTAGTTAAAATTAGTTGCAAATCGGTAGAATTTTGCTATAATTACGCAATTAACTTTCTGTCCGCACCATTCTGCCATAAAAGCAATATTGATTGTTTAAGCAGTAAAGGGTTCAGAAAATAACATTAACCAATCGGTTAATAAACTATGCCTGCCTATTGGGCAGACAGGGTTTGGTTACATTAAATAACCAAAGCCAAAAGAAGGGGGATTAAAGACGTGCCAAGTGACTTAATCAAGCAACTTTTAGAAGCAGGTGTGCATTTTGGTCACCAGACTAAACGCTGGAACCCCAAAATGAAGAAGTTTATTTTTGGTTCAAGAAGCGGTATTTACATTATCGACCTGGAAAAGACCGAGGAGTGTATTAATGCTGCCCGGGATTTTTTAATGGAGATAACCTCTAAAGGGGAGTTTGTCCTTTTTATCGGGACTAAAAAACAGGCCCAGGATGTAATTAAGCAAGAGGCGATTCGTAGCGGAATGTATTACGTTACTGACCGTTGGCCGGGTGGGATGCTGACTAATTTCGCGACGATTAAGAAAAGTATCAATCGTCTTAAGGATATCGAAAAGATGCGTACCGATGGGACATTTGAGAAATTGACGAAAAAGGAAATTGCGCGCTTAGAGAAAGAATTAGCTAAGCTGAATAAGAATTTTTCGGGGATTGTTCCGATGGAGCGGATGCCTAAGGCTGCGTTTGTGGTGGACACTAAAAAAGAAGAAACCGCGGTGCGCGAAGCGCGTAGGCTAGGGATTCCGATCATCGGCTTGATCGATACTAACTCCAATCCGGATCTGGTAGATTATCCTATCCCCGGTAACGATGACGCCACTAAATCCATTCGCACAGTAGTTTCAATTCTTGCGGATACGGTTATTGAAGGAAGAAAAAAGTTTCTTTCCTATCTTGCTCAGGAGGGGGTTAAAGTAGAAGAGGCCAAGGTGGATATTTCCACAGAGGTTCTTCCGGAAGAAGAGGTGGTGATTAAAGAAATTGAAGAGATTGTGGAGGATAGTCAGCCGGTGGACGAGGCTTCAGTGTTAAAGCGGGCGCATCTTAAGGCCGCTTCGGAGATTAAGCCGAAATTAAAGAAAAAAGGATAGATAAATTATAATAATATTTGATAGTAAGGCCTGTTAGTCGGCGGACCAGGAGGATATAGCAGTGAAGAATTCAGTTAATGCGATTAAGGAATTAAGAGATATAACTTGTTCAAGCATTGCGCATTGTAAAAAAGCTTTAGATGAAGCCAATGGAGATATTAAGCAGGCGGTGATCTTGTTGCGTAAACAGGGTTTAGAAATTGCCGCTAAGAAGCAAAGCCGTGCGGCTAAAGAAGGTCGGGTTGATTGCTATCTTCATCATGGCAATAAAATCGGAGTTTTATTAGAGGTGAACTGTGAGTCAGATTTTGTGGCTCGCAATGATGAGTTTACCAAGTTTACCCGGGATCTGGCGATGCAGATCGCGGCGACTAGTCCGGAGTATATTAAAAAAGAAGATGTTCCGGAGGAAGTTTTAAAACATGAGAAAAATAAAGAAGACTATTATAAAAGCAATTGCTTATTAGAGCAGGTTTTTGTGAAAGATCCCAGTTTAATGATTAAAGATTATTTAGGTGCTTTGGTAGGGAAAATGGGCGAAAATATCGTTATCCGCAGGTTTATCCGCTACAAGATCGGCGAATAAATGGCCAAACCGGTTTATAAACGCATTGTGCTTAAGCTGAGTGGTGAGGCGCTTGCCGGCACTAAAACGCATGGCATAGACTCAGAGGTGCTTTTGACGATTGCGCGTCAGATTAAAGAAGTTAGAGATTTGGGGGTAGATGTTGCGGTAGTTTTAGGGGCGGGCAATATTTTGCGTGGCCAGGAGAATACTGCTTGTCGAGGATTAAATTTGGACCGGAGCGTTGCCGATTATATGGGGATGTTGGCTACGGTAATTAATGGGCTTTCTCTGCAGGATGCGCTGGAGAAAACAGGCGTTCCTACTCGAGTTTTAACGGCAATTGAAATGCAAAGGATTGCTGAGCCCTATATTAAAAGAAGGGCGATTCGGCATTTAGAAAAAGGCAGAGTGGTAATTTTTGTGGCCGGAACCGGGAATCCTTATTTTACTACTGATACGGCCGCTGCTTTGCGGGCGATGGAAATAGGCGCAGATGCGATTTTAAAAGCCACTAAAGTCGACGGGGTTTATTCAGCTGATCCGGTAAAAGTAAAAGATGCTAAAAAGTTTGTGCAATTAAAATATATTGATGTGCTCAAAAAAGGTTTAAAGGTAATGGACGCTACGGCGATTAGTTTATGTATGGATAATAAATTACCGATAGTGGTTTTTAATCTTAACTGTCTGGGCAATATTAAGCGGGTTGTTTTAGGCGAAAAGATCGGTACGGTCGTACGCTAAGGGGAGGGAAGCTAAATGTCGATTAAGGAAACAATTCAGAATACCGAAGAAAAAATGAAGAAGGCTTTTGAATCGATGAATCGCCAGTTTCATGAAGTCAGGACAGGCCGAGCATCTCCGAGCTTAGTGGAGGGTTTGCACATTGATTATTATGGGACTCCGACTATGTTGAAACAGTTGGCGGCGATATCCGCTCCGGATGCGCATTTAATCGTTATTCAGCCTTGGGATCTTACGGCGATTGTAGAAATTGAGAAGGCAATTTTAAAATCTAATTTGGGGGTAAGCCCCTCTAATGACGGCAAGGTAATTAGAATTACTGTTCCGCAGCTTTCTAAGGAAAGGCGCCAGGAGATGGCTAAGTTGCTGCATAAAATGTCTGAAGATGGCCGGGTATCTTTGCGTACAATTAGAAGAGAAGCTAAGGAATCTGTGGAGAAGATGGAGAAGGATAAAATTGTTTCGGAAGATGAAAAATTTCGCGGCATCGATGATTTACAGAAGGTTGTGGATAAATATATCGCCAAGATTGACGAGCTTTTAAAAAGTAAAGAAAAAGAAGTTTTAGAGTTTTAAGTTTTTGGGCCTCTAGCTCATCAGGTAGAGCACCACACTTTTAATGTGGTTGTGCCGCGTTCGAGTCGCGGGAGGCTCATATAATTTTTGTTCTTAAAGCGCAAGAGGACAAAGGGCGGATGGCGAAATTGGCAGACGCGATAGCCTTAGGAGCTATTGGGGCAACCCTTGGAGGTTCAAATCCTCTTCCGCCCATTAAATTTTATGCGGGAGTAGCTCAGCTGGCTAGAGCGCAACCTTGCCAAGGTTGATGTCGCGGGTTCGAATCCCGTCTCCCGCTTTAGTCTAGAAAAAAAATAGGAAAAGTAGCTTTGATTCCGTCGCACTTATTCGACGGGATAAATTCGCCCGCCATTGATTCAGTGGCGGACTCATTTAAAGGAGAAACAAATGCAGATAATGGATTTTCTCTCGAAAAAGGCGATTCTTACTGAAATAAAATCAACCAATAAGGAAGATGTGATTAAAGAGATGGTTGATCTTTTAATTGAAGCCGGTGATGTAGAAAAACGCAACCGTAATAAACTTATTGATGCTTTAATGTCTAGGGAGGCCTTAGGGTCAACCGCTATTGGTCAAGGCATCGCTATTCCACATGCAAAATGTGATTGTGTGGACAAGCTGGTTGCGGCTTTCGGGCTTTCGAAAAAGGGTGTGGATTTTGATTCTCTAGATGGTGAATTAGCTTATATCTTCTTTTTATTGGTTGCTCCGCAGGATTCCGCCGGCCCGCATCTTAAAGCCTTAGCCAGAATTTCTCGTCTTTTAAAAGATAAATACTTCCGAGATACCTTGCGTACTTGTATGGATGAAAAATCTGTAATTAAGGTTATCACGCAGGAAGATGAAAAAAAGATTTAATTAAACGTCTTTATTTGTTGGTTTTCTTTGGCTAAAAAGAAGATGTTCTGGTCAATTCACATTAAAAGTCTCAAATAAGCAAAATAATAATTTTAAATATGAAGGCGAATACTAATAATATTTTTAAATGGTTTTATCCGGGCATCGGGATTAAGCGTTGGGTTGGCTTAAGCACTTTGGGAGTTGTGCTTTTAATTATCGGTACGGCTAATTTACGCAGTGAAGAATTTTGGGGTATTCAATTTTTAGATGCGTTAGTTGTAATTTCAGGAATTATTATTTTAATTTTAGGTGTTAAGCGCTTAATGCGTTCCTTAATTGCTGTTTTTGCGCCTGCTTCTCGGGGCGCAGAGTTAGTGGATATTTTTTATCAGAAGAAACAATTAAGCCGTGGAGCGCGCATTGTTGCGGTGGGTGGTGGAACAGGACTGTCGGTTCTTTTGAGCGGGTTAAAAGTTTATTCTTCGAATATTTCAGCGGTAGTTACGGTAGCCGATGATGGCGGATCGAGCGGGCGCTTAAGACAGCAATTTGATGTTTTACCACCCGGGGATATTCGTAACTGTTTAGTCGCTTTGGCGGATGCGCCGGAGCTTTTGCGTGATCTTTTTCAGTTTCGCTTTGATGAGCATTCGGAATTTGCCGGGCATTCTTTCGGGAATCTTTTTCTTACGGTAATGACGCGTTTAACCGGTGATTTTGAAAAAGCGATTAAAGAGACCAGCAAAGTTCTGGCTTTACGCGGCCAGGTAATTCCATCGACTTTGGATAATGTGCAGCTGGTAGCGCATTACCATGACGGCTCAACAGTAGTGGGTGAAAACCTTATTCCTAAGGCATTAAAAAAAATTAATAAGGTAAGTCTTGTTCCGGATAAGTCGCTGGCTACTCCGGATGCAATCAAGGCGATTAAAGAAGCGCAGATTATTGTTTTGGGCCCGGGTTCTTTGTATACGAGCATAATCCCCAACTTGTTGGTTAAAGAGATTGCGGATGCGATTGCTCAATCTGGAGCGGTGAAGGTTTATGTTTGCAATGTAATGACTCAGCCGGGAGAAACAGATAATTATAAAGTTTCTGATCATATCAAGGCCTTGGTTAATCACAGCTATGCGCATATTTTGGACTACTGCGTGGTAAATAATGGCGAAGTGCCTGCGGAGGTGCTCGAGCGTTACTCTACTCAAAATTCGCATTTTGTGGTCAATGACCGCAAAAAGATTGAGAGCATGGGGTATCGCATAGTTGAGGAAGATTTTTGTATGATTCAGGACGGGGTGGTCCGCCACGATTTGGCGAAATTAGCGAAAATAATTTTAAGTTTTATTGAAGAGATTTAATTATGGCACTAATTAAGAAAGAATTAATTGTAAAAAATAAACAGGGTTTGCATGCCCGGCCGGCGGCTGTTTTTGTTCAGATTGCTAATAAATTTGATGCGCGAATTACAGTGCGCCATGATGATGAAGAGGTTAATGGTAAGTCGATTATGGGTATTTTAATGCTCGGAGCGGAGAAGGGCAGTTTGATTGTGGTTGAGGCGGATGGAGCCGACGCCGAAGCGGCGTTGGAAGAGCTGGAGAAGCTTATTAGTAGCGAGGAAGAGTTATGATTAAATTAAAAGGAATTGCCGCAGCTGGCGGGATTAGTATTGGGCCGGCTTTTATATTAGGGAAAGAGGAGTTGCTGGTTGCCCGTGAAGCGATTAATTGGGCTCAGATTCCTGAACAGATTCAGCTCTTTGAAGAAGCATTGATTCAGACCCGCCGGGAAATTATTGAGCTGCAAAAAAGAATCAGTGCGGATATGGGGCAGGAGGAGGCGCAGATATTTGATGCGCATCTGTTGGTTTTGGAAGACCGCATGCTTATTGAGGAGGTTATCAGCCGCCTTAAAAAAGAACAGATTAATGTCGCCTATATTTTTTCGGAAGTATTAAAGAAATATATCGGGGTGTTTTTAAAAATTGAGGATGAATACCTTAAAGAACGCGCTGCGGATATTAATGATGTCGGCAAAAGAATACTCAGAAATCTTCTGGGGAAAGAGAGAAAGGGTTTAGTAGATATTAGCGCTCGGGCGATTATCGTCGCGCATGATATCTCTCCATCAGACACCGCGGCGATGCATACTCAAAATGTTGCGGCTTTTGTTACGGATATCGGCGGCAAGACCTCGCATACCGCGATTATGGCTAAATCCTTAGAGATACCTGCAGTCGTCGGGTTAGAGGGTATTACCGCTAAGGTTAATCCGGGTGATCTGCTCATTGTTGATGGCAGCTTAGGGATAGTGATTATCGATCCCGATGAAGAAACATTAAAGCAGTATCAGCAGAAACTTGAACAATTAAAAGGTATTGTTGATAAATTTTTAGCGGTTAAAGATTTATCCGCGGTGACCACCGATGGCCGGATCGTGATCATTAATGCGAATATTGAATTTCCGGATGAAGTGCCCAGTGCTAAGATGCACGGGGGGTTGGGAATCGGGTTGTATCGTACGGAGTTTTTTTATATGAACCGTCAGGATTCTCCTACGGAAGAGGAGCATTACCAGGCCTATAAGTATGTGGCTGAGCAGATGAGTCCGCATTCTGTGGTTGTGCGTACTTTGGATATCGGCGGTGATAAATTTTTGTCGCAGTTTAAAATTCCGCATGAAATGCAGCCTTTTTTAGGGTGGAGAGCGATCAGATTTTGTTTAGCGCGTCCGGATATTTTTAAATTGCAGCTACGTGCTATTTTGCGGGCTTCAGCGCATGGTAATCTTAAGCTAATGTATCCGATGATTTCCGGGGTAGAAGAGTTACGTCAGGCAAATCATTTGTTGGATGAAGCCAAAGAAGAGCTTAGGCAGAAGAGATTAGATTTTAATGATAAAATTGAGGTAGGGGTGATGGTTGAGGTTCCCTCAGCGGCGATGACTGCGGATATATTGGCCCGTGAAGCGGATTTTTTTAGCATTGGGACAAATGATTTAATTCAATATTCGTTAGCGGTTGATCGCAGCAATGAGAAGGTCGCTTATCTTTATGATCCGGCGCATCCGGCGATCTTAAGATTA
>Ga0268283_1000679_pt1 | contig 19928 bp, 19 predicted proteins | sample saktaG_13_FD_190140 | JGI IMG/M metagenome (GOLD analysis project Ga0268283, IMG submission 190140) | Saline water microbial communities from Sakinaw Lake, British Columbia, Canada - sak_2013_06_06_36m | ecosystem: Environmental > Aquatic > Non-marine Saline and Alkaline > Saline ... | reverse complement strand
CCCGAGCACTTCAGAACGAAGGGAGTCAATAGAAACCTCCTGTAGGTTCCCATGACCATTCAATTTCAAACGACTAGGTATGACCGTTTTTAGGTTTGCGCCCAACTGAAATCGATAGTGATTGAGGTTGCCAACGAGGGAAACTTCTCCTTCCGGACTCTCGACTTGGGGAAGTGTATGCCAAGCTAATGCGCGCCAGCCCGCAGCCAAACGAAATTCCCCACCAAGGGTAGCATCCCCCTTGGCATGTAATTCCATTTTTGAGTCATGCCCAGACTGTAACACCATGTCTTGTAATATAAGACGTGGCTCCTCTTTCCAGTTTCCAAAAAGGCGAAAATTCATTTTCCAAGGCCCACCCCAGAGAGGATCTGCTTTGGATGGCCCAGACAAACTTAGTTCTACATTGGCCTCTTGAGCTGTTCCGTGCGCGGAGAGGATCCCAGTCCAAGGATTTAGAATTTGTACCCCTGCAAAAACTGAAGGATCCACCTTGGTGAGGTTCCATTTTGTTTTCCAGGTAAGGGCTTCTGGCTGGATCTGGACATCAAGGTGACTAGAAAGTCCTTTTCCACTGACCGTTTGTGCTAAATGAAGATCTTTGGCATTACCACGAAATTTCCCAGCGCCAGTCACGGCAGGACCTTTGGGAGGTCTAACCGTCCAAGATAAATTACCCGAGGTTGCCCAAGCACTCTCAGGCTGGACTTGTCCTTTTAGTAAAAAATCTAGGGATTGTGTTGAGAAACTTAGTTGCTTAAGTGATAGAAAACCATCTGACCAACGCCCTGACAGGCTGGCATGTTTCAATCGGAAAGGCTCCTGACCAGATGCAGAAAAATACTGAAATTTTTCTAGTCTAGCTTCTTGTATTTCTAAAGAAATGGGGAGGGTGAAAAAAGGTGTTGGGTTCTTTAATGCATGTTTTGGACTAGTTTGCTTTTGGACTAAAGTCATGCCTCGAACTAGGCATTTTTGCAGAAGTACTTTTTTTTCCAGAAGAGCAGTGGGTTTCCAAGACAGTACTAAATCGTCGATCTTTACTTTGATTACGTCATTTTCGTATTGAAACCCTGCTAAGTGCAGGGTACCCAACAGATGTCCTTCCCATTTCTCTAAAGTAAACTGTCCTGGAATCCATGGGACAACCGTTTTTAGGGTGATGTGAAAGCCGGCAGAAGTGCCTAAGAGGAACAAAAAAGCCACTCCCCCGAGCAAAATCCCAAAGGCAATGGCTGAAGACCAAGAACGAACAATCCACCAAAACCAGTGTCCTAGGAGACGCCGAACCGGTTTCGGAGAAGCTTTTGCCTCTGGTTCGATTTTTGGCGCAGGTTCGCCAGATTCTGGCGCGAGCTCACTAGGCAAATTAGGGTTTGGCGTGGCCTCGTCAATAGGGGCAGTACCTTAAAGCTAGGGAATCCGAATACGTATTTCCAGTGTCGATCAGTACCTCACTCGGACAGTGTAATGTACTTTTTGTAATTTTGTCTCCTTAGTATCGATAGATCGCGCTCCAAAGAGTAAGTTTTTGCCAAAAAGAGGTTTTTTGGGGTACCATACGCCCTACTACCGTGCTCTAGGACTGTGTTCTCGTGAAGCAGCAACGTCTGGAAATTGCCGTAGGGGCGTTCATGGCCCTTGGTCTGGCTGCCTTGTTTATGCTGGCTATGCAGGTCAGCAACCTTAGCCTCTTTGGGGAAGATCCAGGTTACAACCTGACTGCTCGATTCCAAAATATTGGTGGCTTGAAAGTACGTTCCCCAATCAGTGTTGCAGGTGTTCGGATTGGTCGTGTTACTAACATTTCTTTCGACGGCAAAACTTACGAAGCCGTTGTGCAAATGAGGATCCGAAAGGCTTATAACACCTTTCCCAAAGATACTTCTGCGAGCATCCTCACTTCTGGTTTACTTGGAGAGCAGTATGTTGGCTTAGAGCCGGGGGGTGATTCTCAGTTCCTCAAGGAAGGCGACGAATTGAAATTGACACAATCTGCGCTGGTATTAGAACGTTTTATTGGGCAATTCTTGTACAACAAAGCACAACAGGAAAGTACTGACAAAGCAAAACCACCTCATGGGTAGCTTTCGGAGATCTATGGTATGACCAGCATTGCTTGGAAGATAGTAGTAAGCGCAGCGGCTTTAGTAGGAAGTTTGGCTCCCGTCTTTGCAGTAGAAGAATCAGAGGCATCTGCTGCGCAGGAATCCGCAGTTCAAGACCCCCAGCAGATGATCAAGGATACGCTAGACCAAGTGCTTGGTAAATTAACTGGGCATCAGGAAGAAATGCGTAGTGATCCGCGAAAAATTTACGCTCTCGTTGAAAAGCTGATTTTGCCACATTTTGATTTTGAGCGGATGTCCCGTTGGGTGTTGGGAAAAGAATGGAACAGTGCTAGTCCCTCCCAACGAACGGGCTTTGTAGAAGAGTTTCGTACCCTGTTGGTTCGAACGTACGGTGTTGCTTTGCTGGACTACACCGAAGAAAAGATTCAGTTTTTACCCTCTCGAGGAGACCCTGCTAAGGGAGAGGTCGTCATTCGACTTGCCATTAAGCACCGCGGAAATACGATCAATATTGACTCCAATCTGTACAAAAGGGGTACTGAATGGAAGGTGTATGATGTGGTCATCAATGGAGTTAGTTTAGTCACTAATTACCGTACTTCTTTTGCTACTGAAATCAAAAACAATGGGTTAGATGCGTTGATTGCTCACCTTGCCGAACGAAATCAAGGAAAAGGGAAATGAGCTTGTCAGCCCAAATTACTTCACTCGAAAACGGGCACTACCAGATTTCGGGTGAGTTGGTGTTTTCGACTGTTTCAGAAATTTTAGAAAATAGCCGAGAAATTTTTTTAAGCCCAAAAGAAGTGTACGTAGATTTCTCAAAAGTAGCCCGTTGTGACAGTGCTGCTTTGGCATTGCTCTTGGCTTGGATCCGAAACGCAAAATTACAAAAAAAATCCATTCATTACTTAGGAATTCCCGCTTCTTTATTAGCGGTTGCTAGGGTAAGTGGCGTAGAGCAGTTGTTAACAAAATTTTGAGGTTGAGATGAGTTTCACGATTCAACTGGCACCTATTGGTCGCGTCATAACTGCTGAACCACATGAAGTTTTGCTAACAGCCGCTTTACGTCAAGATGTCGAGCTTCCATACGGTTGTCGCAATGGACAATGTGGCGGCTGTAAAGCAACACTGCTATCAGGAGAGGTGGATCGTAGTCCTACCGATTCACTTACTCCAAGCGAACAGGAAACAGGTGCTATTTTACTGTGCCAAGCCAAAGCCAAAAGCGACCTGCAAATAAAAGTTCGTGAAGCCCAGCCTTCCCAAGAGATTACTGTTCGAATCTTGCCTTGCCGTGTAGAGAAAAAAGAGTCATTGGCTCCAGATGTGATGCGCCTTTTTTTAAGACTTTCTGCAAGTGAAATATTCCAGTTTTTACCTGGACAATATATTGAGTTTTTATTGTCTGAGGGCCGCCGTCGTGCTTTTTCTCTGGCAAATCCGCCCCACGTGGATACCCTATTAGAACTGCACATAAAACACGTTCCAGGAGGGCAATTTACTTCTTGGCTTTTTCAAGAAATGTCGGACCGCGTTATTTTGAGGATCCAAGGTCCGTTGGGTTCGTTTACTTTTCAAGAAAACTCCAACGCACCCGTTATCTTTATGGCAGGTGGTACAGGTTTCGCGCCTATTAAGTCGATCTTAGAACACCTTTTTGAGAAGAGAACTTCCCGATCTTTACATTTTTATTGGGGAGTACGCGGAGAAAAAGACTTATATTTAGATGATTTAGTTCGAAGTTGGGTAGCACGTTATCCTAACTTTCAATACACACCTGTCCTTTCAGAACCCGATGATTTCTGGATGGGACGAACTGGTTTTGTCCATGCGGCAATCCTAGAAGACTACGCCGACCTTTCCCAGTATGAAGTCTACGCCTGTGGGCCACCCCCGATGATCCGAGCTGGTCGATCTGCCTTTTCTGAGCGTGGTCTCCCACAAGATTCTTATTTTTCAGATTCTTTCGAACTTGCGAAAGATCCTACCCCTTAAATGTTTCGGCCTTTATCAGTTTGGATTGGGCTCCGCTACCTTCGGGCGCGGAAGCGCGGTTATTTTATCTCTTTTATCTCGTCCATTTCGATCCTGGGCATTGCCATAGGCGTGCTTGTGCTAATCACAGTCGTAGCAGTGATGAATGGATTTGAAAAAGAAGTACGACGAGGTATTTTGGGAGTGGTCTCCCATGCGACCCTGAGCGGAATGTATGGCCCTCTAAAAAACTGGGAAGCCATTGCGGAGGCAGCCACTGCCCATCCAGAAGTACTCGCCGTAGCTCCCTATGTTCATGGTGGCGCGATGGTCGGGCAGGGTCGTTCTGTTTCAGGTGTATTGGTACGAGGCATCCTTCCTGAAGCAGAAGCCAAAATTTCAAGTCTCAAAGGAGAGTTATTTAGTGCACTCACCCCAGATGGGCAAGGTATTCTCCTCGGGCGGGCATTAGCAGAACGTCTAGGAATACATCTCGGGGAACAAATAAAACTCATGACCGCTCGCAGCGATCATCAGGGAACCGTTCCTGTTTTTAGTCGTTACACCGTGGTAGGTTTATTTGATCTCGGTATACGTCAATACGACACTAGCTTGGTGTTTCTTCACCTTTTGGATGCTACTCGTTTGTTTGGGTTAGAAAATGCAGTGACAGGATTGCGCCTTAAAGTCACTGATTTATACCAAGCGAATCGAGTTGCCAATGAGATTGCACAGGCTTTACCGGATGCGATTCATGTCTCCGATTGGACTCGTCAGAACCCAAATTTTTTCGTCGCCTTAGCCCAACAGCGTCAAATGATGTTTATTCTTTTAGGTTTGATTGTAGCGGTGGCTGCTTTTAATGTAGTTAGTACCTTAGTTTTAGTAGTTACCGAAAAAGCTTCAAGCATTGCAATCCTGCGAACGCTTGGCATGTCTCCAGCGGAAATCATGGCGATTTTTGTAGTACAAGGTGGATCGATTGGTTGGATCGGAGTACTGGCAGGAGCGATCGGAGGGGTAACTTTAGCACTTCATGTGCAACCTTTGGTAGCGATGATTGAAGCGTATTTTGGAATTCAATTCCTTGCTTCTGAGGCTTATCCGATTTCTTGGGTACCTTCTGACCTTCGTTGGGAGGATGTAGCGTTTATTTCTGGCACGGCTCTTGGTCTAAGTTTCTTAGCCACACTATATCCGGCTTGGCGCGCTGCTGCTACTCGACCTGCTGAAGTATTGAGACACACTTAAAAACAAAAACCGGTCACGAAAATCGAGTGCCCGGTTCTTTTTTTAACTAACTCAGACTGCCAAAAAAACTACTGTTACTTGGTGACTAGAAGTCTGGGCCACTGAGAAACTACTTTTCCACCGACAGTAGCAGCCATGGTAAATGCCACGTTCTTGCCACCCCAGTTCGAAGGAATCTGCCACTGACCAGACCAGACCTTGTCTCCATCTGGGTCGGTCAATTCGATCTTGTTTCCACTGATCGTTACGGTAACTGCATCCATCTTCGCATTTACTTCGGCAAAGAAGTTGACGTAGTTGCCAGCGTTTTGGCGGACAGGGGCTACCCAAGCGCGAGTAATGTCCATAGCTGCAACACCATCAGTTTTGATGATGCCCCAATCTACGGTTACTGCCCAAGTTGGGTTTCCAGGGTTAGCAGTATCAATGTCAATTTTGACTAAGTTACGACCTGCTACTAACACCCCTGCAGGCACTGCAAAAATGTTAACACCCCACTCACCATTGTGGCCGTTCAGTACGCCAATTTCAGTGCCGTTGACGTAAACCTTGTCTACTTCACCGCTATCCGCGTCGACATCGTACACGTCCATTCGCAAAGTAGCAGGCTTTCCTATTTCAGTGGCAGGCACTGTAATGTTAAACTCAATAGGAGTGTTGCTATCACTGTTGAACAAATAGGTATCCATGTCCCCATCTGGGTTATGGGTACCGGCGTTGTCTTCGTTGTCTACATTAGTACCATATTCCCCTTTCTTCAACTTAGGCATCGTCAGGATGTGAGAACGTTCCTGAGCTGTCTGCCGATATTCTGCAGAAGACATGGGAGCATCCCCCGCCATGGAAGGCGTAATGGGAAGCATCGCCAATGAAGAAAGTAGCAGAGCTGCTGGTAACACGTTTCGAATGCAAAACATTTTTTTCTCCTGTTTTTCTTCTAGGATCGGTTCTCTAAAATAATAACGAAAACCGAGTTTGAATTCTACGTCAGAAAAAATGGTCTTGCAATATCTACCCCAAATTTATTCCCCAACTAAAGGCGGAGATTTCCTTACGAGAAGTCCATGAAACGACCACTTTCGGTAGTAAGCGTTAGTTTCGTACCACAATGTGGACAAAAACCGAATGCAACTCCGCCTCCTCCAGCTTCCGGAAAAATAATGACGAACCAGTTTTGTAGTCCTTCCCACCACTCATAACGAATGTCGTAATAGCAAGCTAAGGTGCGCTCATTGAAAGCATCACAACAAGCGTTAAAGTTAGGGGGTACTCGAGCTTGTCCTTCTGGACAAGGCGTACCATCAATATGTGTCTTTTCAGAATCGGTCATTTAGGGATCCTAAGTTATGATTTTACGATCTTACTAATTATGCTACCATAACCAATTGTTTGGTAAGAGAATTTCTAAAAAACATATGATTGGCGCAATTATAGGTGACATTGTTGGCTCAGTATACGAATGGCACAACCTCAAGAGTAAAAAATTTGATTTTTTTGGTTCGAATTGTTTTTTTACAGATGATACTGTTCTGACGGTAGCGTTAGCAGATGCCATATTGAACCATAAGGACTATGCTTCACTACTAAGGTCTTACTATCATCGTTATCCCACAGCAGGGTACGGCAGTATGTTTCGCCGATGGGCAAACACCCAAAATGCGTCTCCCTATAATAGTTACGGCAACGGTGCTGCAATGAGGATTAGTCCGGTTGGATTTGCTTTTTCAACCCTAGAGACCGTACTGGAAAAAGCCAAGCATTATACTGAAGTAACGCATAATCACCCAGAAGGAATCAAAGGAGCCCAAGCCACCGCAGCTTCAGTATTCTTAGCCAGAACAGGAGAGAGTAAAACTTCTATTCGAGAGTATGTATCCAAAACTTTTGGCTATGATCTTTCCGGAAACGTAGAAAACATCAGGCCATGGTATGAATTCGACGAAACGTGCCAAGGAACCGTCCCTCAAGCCATCATTGCTTTTTTAGATTCTAATGATTTTGAAGATGCTATTAGAAATGCAATTTCTTTAGGAGGAGATAGCGATACTTTAGCTTGCATCACCGGAGGTATCGCCGAGGCATTTTACGGTGGAGTTCCAGATTGGATCTCCCAACGGGCAATGAGCATCCTTGACATAGAATTTAGGATGGTCGTTTCTGAATTCAAAAAGACGTATCCACAGTGACCTAATATGCAAACCGAAACGATTCAAGTACGCAATGTTAAATGTAAAGGTTGTGTTGCGAATGTCAAAAAGAATTTGTTAGCATTGCCAGGGGTAGAAGAAGTGGAAGTCGTTTTACCTACACCAGGTGCAGGCACTCTTCCAATTAGTGTGGTCACAGTTCGTGGATCACAATTTTCTCGTTCAGAACTTGTTGAAAGTTTGACGAAGGTGGGCTACTCAACTGCGGATTCGTGAGAAGTAGATCACCTCTAAGGGGGAAAGCTGACCCTGCTTTAGTACGGTTTACGTCCCACCCAATTACCCGGAGGAGAGTAATTACATACCCAAATCTGCCCACGATCTGAGCAAACCTGCATTGCACAGCCTACTTCCTTACTGTCAGCCCATACCACTTGGGTGTAGTGGCCGCACATTTTTCCAGACCGGCAGCTATTGCTATTGTAACGGTAGTCCTTTTTTTCATCCGCCCAAGAGGTTACTGCTTCGGTAGGGGAAATTTTACTGATTTCTTTTCTGCCATCTGACCAAATAACAGCACTTTGCCAAAAAAGATTCTCCCCATACTCATTTTCTGTTCGATGAACCATTTGACAACCCTCTTCGGCCAAGTGGTCTGCCCATTTTTGGACATAAGCTGCAATTTTGGGTGACCAACTCAACGGAGGAACGCCCATTTCTTCTCGAACTCGGTTGTGGGCGTCAGTAATCTGCTCAGCCATGCTTCTCGGAGAAATAAAACCCGAAGAACCAGAAACGCTGGTGCAAGCACTTGCGCATAATAGGGTTGTAACCCAAAAAGTTCGTGTAGTTTTCATCAAGCATTCTCAAAGTGAGTAAATCCATTTTTTGCCATTTTAACAGAGTCTCCACTTTTATCGATCCAAGTGATTCCTGGAGAGTCACAAACTTGACCAATCCAAGTAAGAGCACAATCTAACGTAGATTGAATCTTTTTTAATTGTTCTACTTGATCCGGAGATACTGTAAAACACAATTCGTAATCATCTCCCCCACTGATGATTCTTTCCCACGGAATCGAATCACTTTTTAGGGCAACCGACCGTGGCAAACTTTCTAGGTAGATCTTTGCCCCTAAGTTTTGGCTACTGGCCTTGAGAAGGTGACCAAGATCAGCACCTAAACCATCAGACAAATCGATTGCCGCATGAGCAAAAGAACGGAGAGCTAAACCCACCTGAACTCGGGGGGTAGGTCGGTTAAGACGGCCAATAAGGAAAGCACGTTCTGTGGGTATCGCGCTAGACCAACGTTTTTGAAGGATGTCTAGGCCAATGGCTGCATCCCCTAAAGTTCCTGTGACGTAAATTTGGTCTCCTGATCGTACTCCCGAGCGCAATAAAGCTTTTTCAGAAGGCACAAAACCCATGGCTTGAACTGAGATAGAAAGAGGACCTCTTGTGGTATCTCCTCCTACTAGTGCTACGTGGTGCTGATCTGCTAAATCAAATAAACCTTGACTAAAACCTTGGATCCAAGATTTATTGGCTTCTGGTAAGGTGAGTGCTAATGTAATCCAAGTGGGTTCTGCACCCATTGCTGCCAAATCACTAAGATTGACCGCTAAACATTTCCAACCAATGTCGTAAGGAGAGGTCTCCTCTGGGAAATGTACTCCGTTGACGAGGGTATCTGTAGTCACTACCAGCTGCATTCCAGGTGGGACGTGTAAGACGGCACCGTCATCCCCTACTCCACGAATTACGTCACTCCGATCGCTTCTGCGGGTGAAATAGCGAGAAATGAGCTCAAATTCACCGAGGGTGGCGCGGCTAGGCATCCGAAAACAACTCGGCCAAAGCAACCCCAGGATCTGGTACTCGCATGAAAGCCTCACCCACCAAAAAGGCATGGACACCGTGGGCACGCATTCTAGCGACATCAGTACGAGTCATTAGCCCACTTTCCGTGACGGTGAGGATGTTTGGCGGAATATGCGGCAATAAATCAAGGGTAGTTTGTAGGTCTACGTGAAAAGTGTGTAGGTCTCGGTTGTTGATTCCTAACAAAAATTCTGGAAGATCCAAATGCAATACACGGTCTAGTTCTTTGGACGTGTGTATTTCTAGTAAGACCTCCATTCCCAAAAACTTAGCTAGTTCTGTGTACTCGGTGATTTCGTAGTCCTTTAGGACTGCTGCAATGAGCAGTACTGCATCTGCTCCCAAAAACCGTGCTTCGTAGATCTGGTAAAGATCTACGATAAAATCTTTCCTTAACACAGGTAAACGGCAAGCCCTTCTGGCAGACCGCAGGTGATCATCGTCACCTTGGAAAAAATCCTGATCTGTCAACACCGAAAGACAAGCAGCACCGTTGTGTTCGTACGACTTTGCAATCTGATCCGGTTCGAAATTCGCCCTCAGCAGACCCTTGCTTGGGGAAGCACGTTTGATCTCTGCAATGATTGCGGGTTTGTCTTGGTCAATCTTGGCCTGCAAAACAGAGGAAAAGTTCCGGATGGCAGGGGCTCTACTGACTTTGTCTTCTAAGAGGGCAAGAGGCAAGACCTTCTTACGTTCTGCAACTTCTTCACGCTTACGCGCAATAATCTTAAGCAGAACGTCCGGAACCTCACTCATTGGCAGCAATTTCCCGAACTTTTGTGGGAAACCTTTTTTCAAGGTATTCAGCACAACGTGGCCATAAGTAATTGTTGTACTCTGCCCTTTGAATCAGGTAAGGATCTTGGGAGACGCTTCCCGGGATATTGCGCGCGTAACGCAAGCTAGCCGCTGAGGCACTGAGATCGATCACTAAATCCGCAGTGGCAATCATTGGGGAGATCTGAGAAAGGAGATACCACTCCACAGCGAAGAAGCTCGTTAACAACAAGGAACTCTGAGCACTGGCAGGCCCGATCGCTGGTAAGACAATAAAACTACCCGGATCAAGACCGGCGACGCAAAGGGATTCAGTAAACTCTACCTCAGTCCTTTGGTACCCCATTTTGCCAGCAGGATCCCAAATACCACCCACGCCAAGTGTTGAGTTAATCAGAAACCGTTTGAGAGAGGATTTCGCAGCGTCGTAGTCCCCTACAAAACTGTTGGTCACAATGAACTCTGGTTCGATGATATTTTGGTACATGTTGTGTCCGACTTGTTTGACGGCTTCGGGCAGTGTGTCGTCTAACCAGCGGGCTGCTGGATCTACTACTTCTCGCACCAACCAAGTGTTAAAACCAAATATCCTGCGGTTTAATACCTCATTAGGATCTAAGACATGTGCAGGAGAAGGCGTAACCTGCTCCAGGGCTTGTCTTAACTCAGTTTGGAAGTGAGGAGGCATAGACACCTCTTCTGCTGAACAAAACGCGCTGAAAAAATACGCGCATGTGAAGAATGAAACTGGTCTCATGGTATGCTAAACCCCTGTTTGGTGAAGTACCTCTGGCCAACTACCCAGTAATCGCAAAAATTCAAAAAACTTCGCACCATCTTCCAATGCACTTTGGATGCTACACCCAATCCAATGATCCACACTGGATTCATAGTTTACCTGATCTTCGGCCTCGTGCACCAAGGGAAACTGCAAAATGGTTACAAGATCGAGGATCGCTTACTTCACATGTAAAACGTGCCTGTCCTGGGCGTGTTCGGGTGCAAGTCCTCCAACAGTCTTGGGGGCGGCTCCAACACGAAGCGGATTGTCTCGAAATGCCACGTATCCGACGTGCTTGGCTAAGAGAAGTTCGAATCCTTTGTGGCGAACAAGCTTGGATTTATGCTAGAACTGTAATTCCAGTAACTACTCTAGCCGGTGGGGCCAAGGTACTCTTGCGTCTGGGAACAAAACCCCTCGGATCCGTTTTGTTTGCCGATCCGACTGTGGTACGTGGTAGAGTAGAAGTGACTCGCCTCCAACCTTGTCATTGGTTGTATCAACGTGCAGCACCACGCGATCTCCCTCCTTATCTTTGGGGAAGACGTTCGGTATTTTGGATGTGTGGCCAACCACTCTTAGTGGTGGAGGTATTTTTGACCAATCCAGATAACACACCTATTTCGAATTTATGACCTCCATTGTTTCGATGTTTCGTTTTTTTTGGGAACGTTTACATCAATATTGGTTACTTGTTCGTTTTCACCGCCCCATTGGTATTTTTCTTCTGTTGTGGCCAATGTTATGGGCATTGTGGATTGCAGGAAAAGGACATCCGAGTCAGGAAGTTCTTTTTGTATTTTTAGTAGGTGCCATTTTAATGAGATCTGCGGGATGCGCGATCAATGATTATGCAGATCGAAATTTTGATCCGTTTGTACAACGAACAAAAGATCGTCCCCTAGCAACGGGTCATGTTCGGCCATCTGAAGCTATTGGAGTATTCATTGTATTTTCCCTAGTTTCTTTTTTTCTCGTTTTGCGCATGAATACGCTAACGATTTTACTTTCTCTCGTTGGTGGGTTTTTTGCCTTGAGTTATCCATTTACAAAACGATATACCCACTTACCACAGTTTTATCTTGGAATGGCCTTTGGTTGGGCAGTTCCAATGGCATTTGCTGCACAAACCGGAAAAATTCCTTCAGAGGGTTGGACGATTTTTTTGATTGCCATTGTCTGGGCAATGGTATATGACACCTTATACGCCATGGTAGACCGTGAAGACGATATAAAAATAGGGGTTCGATCTACTGCCATTTTTTTTGGTGCTTGGGATCGAACCATCATTGCTATTTTACAAATGATTGTCATTTCGTTGTTAGAACGAGTTGGCAAACAAGTCCAATTAGGAAAAATTTATTTTTTTGGTTTATTCCTTAGTAGCGGGTTATTTTTTTACCAACAGTACCTAATTCGAAAACGAGAGCCGACACGTTGTTTTCAAGCTTTCTTAAACAACCACTGGTTTGGCATGAGTCTATTTGTGAGTATTTTTTTAGATTTTCTATGCAAATAAAGTTAAGGACACTATATGAACATACTCTCATTTTTTTATTGAGGATATTGGCTATTTTACCTCTTCGCGTTTTGCATGGAATTGGTGGTTTTCTTGGTAGGTGCTCTTTTCTCTTTTCAAATTCTGCAAAGAAAGTCGTAGAAGTTAATTTGAGACTTTGTTTTCCGGATTTGAAAGAAACAGACCTTCAATTTTTAATTCACAGAACGCTTATTGAGTCTGGGAAAACCATGACTGAAATTGGTGCTTTGTGGTTTTGGAAAACAAATCGAGCACTAGAAAAAGTAAAAGGTTCAAGTGGGGAAGAAGATTTCCGCGCTTCGCTGGAAGAAGGACGCGGAGTAATCGTAGCAGGACCACACTTAGGCGCGTGGGAGATAGCTGGGTTATATCTTGCTTCTCGTTACCCAATTACTATTTTATTTCGCCCACCTCGGCTCGCTAGTTTAGGAGAGCAGGTAAGAGAAGCGCGGAGTCGTAATGGCGCAAATCTTGTTCCCACGGACGCGTCTGGTGTCAAAGCACTACACGGAGCGCTAGCTTCCGGAAAGGTAGTTGGAATTTTGCCTGACCACAATCCAGGACAAGGTAAAGGGGTGTTTGCGCCCTTTTTTGGTATTCCTGCTAACACGATGGTGCTCTTGCCAAGACTTGCTGCTAAATACCAGACTCCCGTTTACTTTGTGTATGCTGAGCGGCTTCGCAGGGGTAAAGGTTTCCACATTCATTTTGTACCGGGCGAGGCATGCATTGGTTCATTTGATACCACCAAAGGTTGTACTTGCCTCAATCAAGGTTTAGAAACTTGCATTCGTAGACAAACGGAACAATACCAGTGGGGGTACAAACGGTTTAAGGTGAGGCCGGAAGGAGAATCAGATTTTTACATGTGACTACCCATACCGTTTGCGCTGTAATGGGGAGTGGTATACTCCTAGAGAATGTGTCGTTTAGGAATGTTGTAGATTTTGGGATAATTACTCGTATTTTGGAGTAGTTTTGGGCAATAATGAACGATAAGTTTAACAATTAGGAACAACTATGAGGCATAACATTAGGTTGTTTTTCGGTGCACTGATGGTTGCTGCTTCTTCGCTCTATGCAGAGCAGAGCACAACCAACTTGCTTGCAGGAACTGACGTCCCGATCGAAGATTTGAAAAAATCTGCCCAAAATGACCCCAAACTGACGGGGAAAGCATCCGTATTGGGCAAATCTTCTACTTCGGTTCAGCCGTTAGCTGCAACGAATGCTTTAGAAGTTGCTGTTACTCAGCCCGGAAACTTTACCTGTGGAATACCGAGTGGCCCAATTTTGTTGTATGGCCATCCGCATCCATGGTCCTCGGGGAGCACTATCCGTGTAGATGGTTTAGACCACTACAACTTCAACAGGAGTACGTTTGGTACCGAAGTAACCCCGCCCGCTGACATCGATACTGTTACCAATCAAGGTGTTTGGGACATAGACGATGTGCGCGTGGTACAGACACTGAAAATTGTGAAAGGTGGTAGCAATGATCTGGATACATTAAAAATTTCTTACCGCTTAACTAACCGGGGCAATAGTGACCACAGCGTAGGTGTTCGTATTATGCTGGATACGATGCTTGGTCAAAATGATGGTGCACCCTTTCGAGTCCCTGCCATTGGTGAGGTTACCTATGAACGGGAGTTAATTGGGTCTGCTGTGCCTATGTACTGGGAAGCTTTTGAAGATTTAACGAATCCTAATAGCTTAAAAGCTCGTGGTACCCTCGTGGAGAATGGCAAACTTCCTGACCGTTTAGTCTTCGCCTACTGGAGACATGCTTACGGGAGCCAATGGGATTACGCAATCGATCCGAGTGTTGTTGTGACAGGTGATAGTGCAGTGATGATGTATTGGAATCCGATCACTCTAGCACCTGGACAGTCTGTGACGAGGACTACCTACTACGGTCTTAGTGATGTATCGACTACACCCGGGGGAGAAATAGCACTTAGCACGCTTCCCGAACTAAGCCTTGTAAATGGAGGTTACGCTCCCAATCCATTTCCAGTCACGGTGTATATATCCAATACTGGTTCTGCGACTCTAACTGGATTGACTGCAGAACTTGCATTGTCCAGTGGGCTAGTCTTAGATTCTGGAAGTCTTACGCAGAGTATCCAAGAGGTAGATCCTAGCGACACGGGACAAGCTACTTGGCAAGTTCGTGCCACTGGTTCAGTGACTGGTTCTCTTGCCATTGGTGCAGCAGTACAGGGAGATAATTTCCCGAGGCAATCAACACAAACAGGGATTTTGGTGCCTGCTTTGCCGGTGCCTTCTCAAGTCGCTTTAGTAGGTTCTCCCAATCCGGTGACTCTTGGTGAAAATGTCACCTTTACGGCTAGTGTGTCTCCTCAAGTCCAGACAGGCACTCCTCCCATGGCAACTGGTACTATGACCTTTAGCATGGATGGATCGATTGTGGCCACGGTTAGTCTTGTCAGCGGACAAGCTATTTACAGCACATCGGATTTGACTTCAGGAAATCATGTAATAAGTGCTAACTACAGTGGTAACCGCAGTTACCGGGCAAGTAGTGCACAACTAACCGAAATAGTGAGTCTCACCCTCCAGACCACGACGACTTTATCTGCTAGTGGTGCAGCGGCCTATGGTGCGCCTCTTACACTGATAGCTACCGTGGCTCCTTCTGTTGGCGTTAGTGGTGTCGTGGAATTTGGAGAAGCCTCGGCACTTCTTTCCTGCACTCAGAACCCCGTTCCGTTGAACAACGGTGTGGCAACCTGTGTAGTCTCGAACCTTGGCGTGGGTAGTCACATACTTATGGCAGCGTATGGTGGAGATAGCAGTCACTCTTCCAGCATGGGCACACTCACCCAAGTGATTGCTAAAGCAAACCAGATGATTACCTTCAAAAATCCTGGTAACCAAGACTATAGCAGCACGCCTTTCCAAGTGAATGCCACCTCTAGTTCTGGTTTGGCAGTCTTCATTACTTCGGCCACTCCTTCCGTATGCACAGTGGATGCTAATTTAGTAACTACCGTTTCCATTGGTACTTGTACACTTTTGGCAGATCAGCCTGGGGACGTCAATTACAACGCTGCACCCCAAGCAAAGAGAACTTTCTTAGTGTCTACGCAAAAACGGATTAGGGGAGATCTCGAAAACTGGTTGCCTGATGGAAGCCATGGCTATCCTGCTCCGATCGTTCAACAAGACCGAAATGGCATTCGAGTCCAAGCCTCTGGTGGTCATGGCGGGGTAGCTTTGTTAGCTCGTCATATCTATGACCTACGCGGGGCAAATCTGTACGTGAAATGGATGGCTATTGGGGCTCCCGAATATACGCATGCGACTGTTTCAGTCAATACACCAATGACTAACTTCGGTTGCAACACCACCACAGACCACAGTACCAATGGAAGTCTGGTCATACCTCAGGATGTTTGGCTCTATACTCATTTCCAAATGGATCGTAGTGGTGCGGTTACCCAAGATATCAGCACCGGTGACTATCACAGCCAAGGTGGTAAAACGGTTACTACTTGCTCTGGACAGATGAATCCTGTGATGTTTTCTTCACTCCAGTCTAGTGCTTTGATCGTATCGCTTAACGATGATTCCGGCCTTTCCAATGCTTGGATCAAAGTCGGAGAAGCGAGGACGACTGGAAAAATCATTGGTTCGTTAACCACTGTCAATCTTATTGGTGCCGTGGACAGTTCTGTAACCCATGGTACATGTTTAAACGACGGCATGGTGGTTTGGAACAGCAGCGGTGGCATCTTAGAAGCCGGAAAGGAAGAGGATCGTCTCTACGGAGATCCTACAGCCAACGTCCTATTAGGTGGAGAAGGAGAAGATCTATTGATCGGTGGTGGTGGAAATGACACATTAACTGGTGGTAAGGATGCCGATCTATTTTTCTACTACGCTGGTGGTATTGGCCAAGGTATCGACACGATTACTGATTTCTCAGATGGGGACAAAATTCGGGTCGAAGGTGCTGCCTTTTCTGGACATGTTTCGATTGGTGAGGGATCCGAAGTCGAGAAGAACCAAGTTCAGATGCACTTTGACAACGGGGTAACCACTCTTTACATCGGAACAAACACCAAACTTGGTGCAGATCTCGTCATTCAATTGACGGGGGAATTCAAGCCCGGAAATTTTGTTCTGACAGGTAGAGATATTAAGTTCAAAAACACCTCGGAATCTCCGTAGTTTTGGGGAGTCCTAGCGAAGCAGTTGTGTAGCTAGGATCAATCAATGAGTAGTGCATCGCCCGATCTCGGCAGAAGTGTTGAGGTCGGGCGATTCCGCTTTTGGAGCCAAAATTTTGGCGCATTAAAAAATCATTCGTCTCTTTAATCTGAAAAATAGTATCTTGAAAATCATCAAAGAGATAGATCAATATTGGTAGAAATTACAAGAGAAGTGTAAAGAGTGGAACAGAATTTGCTTCTTTGTATAATGTGACTAGGTAGATGATTAGGGGCTTTCTTGCGAAGAATCTATGAAGATTAAACGGTTTTTTGCAGCTGATATCCGTCAAGCGATGAGACTCGTGCGAGAAGCACAAGGCCCAGACGCGGTGATCCTTTCTAACCGAAAAGTAGAAGGGGGCGTTGAGATCGTATCTGCAGTAGATCTCGACGAAAACATGTTGGCTTCTCCAGCAGCTCGGGATATGTTGGCTGCTTCTGCAGGTACTAGCACTACGGAAAGTTCATCAGCAATCCCTCCTGTAAACCGTCCTTCGACTCAAGCACCTAGTTCCGCGCCAAAACCTGTTCCTCAAAAACGAGATATTGGGTCAAGCACAGAAGGTTCTACCGCTTCTCAAACGTCCACTTCGCTAGGTGGCGGGAACCGCTCAGTAGCAGTTCAAAAACCCGGAACGGCCGCACCTGCGACTAGACCTCCTCTCAGACCTCGGACGCCTACCCCTACGCCGTCGCGCACGGCTCCTAGTGTTGGGTCCAGGCCTGCGCCAGCTTCGAGTACTACTACTGCTAAAAATGGGATAGCCAAACCTTCTCCACCTCCGCCGCCGCAGCGAATTCCCTCGTACGATCCACCCGTGGCGCGTCCTCCTGCGAACACTTCTTCTAGTTGGTCAGAAGATAGTCAGGAGGGGAGTGCTGTTGATCTTAGGTACCCAGGCGGGGATTCCTTGCGTACCTCTCGACCACCCGATGCACTTTGGGCGACTCAGGACACCGCGTTGTCTGGAATGCGTGAAGAACTGAAAGAGCTTCGCGGGCTTTTAGAACATCAGTTGTCTGGCTTAGCTTGGGGAGACGCGATTCGCAGAACACCAGTGCAAGCACGTCTTTTACGTGCTTTGACTGAATTGGGGCTAAGTGTTGTATTGGCGCGGGAGTTAGTAGAAAGCATAGGCAATGTAGAAGAATTTGACCCCGCGTGGCGTCAGGCAATGGGGCAGTTGGCCGAGCGAATAGAAACCACGGAGGATGCCATTCTTGGGCCTGGTGGAGTGGTGGCTCTAGTTGGTGCAACTGGTGTGGGTAAAACCACGACGGTGGCCAAACTTGCAGCCCACTACGCTTTACGCCACGGTCGCGAACAAGTAGGTCTAATTACCACGGATGGTTATCGTATTGGTTCTCAAGAGCAACTGCGTACTTTTGCGAGGATCTTAGGATCCCCGATGAGAACTGCTGGTAGCACTACTGAGCTGGCACAAGCATTGGAAGAGTTAGCGGACTGTGGGTTAGTTTTGGTGGACACAACGGGTATGGGCCAACGTGATCTTCGTCTTTCAGAACAGCTTTCAGCACTGAAAAGCGCAGGACGCGGAATACGTAGCTATTTAGTACTTTCGGCCATTACCCAACGTGCTGGCCTAGAAGAGGTAGTACGTGCCTTTGCCGCTATGGAAGTATCTGGCTGCATTTTGACCAAGCTAGACGAAGCAGCTTCTTTAGGTGAAGTCCTGTCCGTCGTAATACGCCAGCGATTGTCAGTGACTTACTTAGGGATCGGCCAACGGGTTCCAGAGGATTTGGTGCCCGCTCGTGCCCACAATTTAGTCAGCCGTGCAGTGGCACTGCTTCAACACAACACGCCAGATGTCGAGGAAGAGACTTTAGCCATGGCCTTTGGAGGCAATCTTCAACATGCTACAGCACCTTGAACCTATTCCGGATCAAGCCGACGGATTACGCCGAATGATGATCCGTTCGACCGCCGATCCTATCCAGGTTATTGCAGTCACGGGTGGGAAAGGAGGCGTCGGAAAAACTACCGTTAGCATCAACTTAGCCCTCAGTCTTGCGCAGGCCGGAAAGAGTGTGATGGTTCTGGACGCTGATCTTGGACTTGCCAACGTTGATGTACTACTTGGTTTGCATCCGAACTACAACTTATCCCATGTACTCAGTGGAGAACGCACTTTAGACGAAATCATCGTGGAGGGTCCATCAGGCATTCGAATTGTACCTGGTGCCTCCGGCATTCAGAATATGGCAGACTTAACCTCTACTGAGCATGCAGGTTTGATTCGTGCCTTTTCGGAATTATTAGTACAACCAGAGATTTTGATCGTCGATACCGCTGCTGGCATTTCTGATGCCGTGCTTTGCTTTTCCAGCGCAGCGCAACATGTAATGGTCGTAGTCTGTGACGAGCCCGCATCAATCACAGATGCCTATGCACTGATTAAGCTCTTGTCTAGGGAGCACGGTGTGAATCGTTTTCACATTGTGGCAAACATGATTGAAACCCCACAAGGTGGGCGGGATTTATATGCTAAACTGTGTAGAGTAACAGATCGCTTTTTAGATGTACTTTTAGAATTAGCGGGTTCTATTCCGCCTGATGAACATCTAAAACGTGCTGTGCAGCGACAACGAGCGGTGGTGGAGATGTTCCCGAATTGCCAATCTGCTGGTGCTTTTAAGAAACTTGCGAAAGTGGTAAGGAGTTGGCCTGTCCCTGCCAGTTCGAGTGGTAGACTCGAGTTTTTTGTGGAAAAACTGGTTAAATTAAGTCTAAACCGTAAGGAAGCCGCTGCGTGAATGGTGTGGCAAGTTACGTCATGACCCGCGCGGCGGATGAAGACGATCTTGCCATCCGTTACGCCTCTTTGGTAAAGCGCATTGCCTACCATTTGCTCGCACGTCTCCCGCCTAGTGTTCAAGCAGACGATCTTATTCAAGCAGGCATGATTGGCTTACTAGAGGCGGCGAGAAACTACGATCCTACCCAAAAAGCTAGTTTTGAGACTTATGCTGGTATTCGGATCCGTGGTTCGATGTTAGACGAGGTTCGTCGCGGGGACTGGGCACCTCGATCTGTCCATCGGAAATCTCGACTAGTTTCGGCCGCTATCCGCGCGATTGAATCTAGGTTAGGCCGAGATGCCCGGGATCATGAGGTCGCAGAGTTTTTAGGCATTTCTCTGGAGGAGTACCATCAAATCCTTCAGGATTCCAATGGACATCGTCTGTTCAGTTTGGAAGACTTTAATGGCCCCGAAGAAAATTCGGGTCC
>Ga0268283_1000678_pt1 | contig 19989 bp, 13 predicted proteins | sample saktaG_13_FD_190140 | JGI IMG/M metagenome (GOLD analysis project Ga0268283, IMG submission 190140) | Saline water microbial communities from Sakinaw Lake, British Columbia, Canada - sak_2013_06_06_36m | ecosystem: Environmental > Aquatic > Non-marine Saline and Alkaline > Saline ... | reverse complement strand
TTTCTTTGACAAGGAGAATAAAGAAATGTAAACTTCAATTAACTGCTGAATCACCAATAGTATTATAGAGCGAATCGCGCTCCACAGGGATACGACCAGCTCCTGATATCAATTCTTCAATATCCGATGAAGCCATCACCGGGCTGCTGTCATCGGCGCCTGCCATTGAATAGATACGGGTGGAATCGTTAATAGTCCCATCAAGGTCATCCACACCATAAGCTAATGATAAAGCTGCCACTTCCTTTCCTATCATAGGCCAATAGGCTTTGAGGTGAGGAATATTGTCAAGATAGATACGCGAAACAGCGTAATTGCGGAGATCCTCAACAACAGATGCCTCTTTGACCCATGATAACTCGTTGTTTTTATTCCTGAACTTTAATGGGATAAAGGCATTGAACCCATGAGTTTCGTCCTGGAGCTGGCGAAGCTTTTCCAGATGATCAATCCGGTGGTCGTAATTCTCTACGTGGCCGTAAAGGATTGTTGCATTTGATGGAATTCCCAATTTATGGGAAGCACGATGGATTTCGAGCCATAGTTTTCCGTTTGATTTTGTTCCGCAAATGACTTTGCGAACTGCTTCGTCGAAAATTTCGGCACCACCGCCCGGCAACGAATCAAGGCCATATTCTTTAAGTTTCAAAAGTCCTTCATTCAATGTCATTCCCGATTTCCGGATCATATAATCCAACTCGATAGCTGTAAATGCTTTGATGTGCAAACCCGGTCTGTGCTGTTTTATCGCTTTAATCATTTCACCGTAATAATGAAGATCGCGATCGGGGTGAACACCTCCTACAATATGAACTTCCGTAATATTATCATCTGTTTCGTCAATCCTCCGGAGAATATCTTCCAGCGTTAACTCCCACGAACTACCGCTTTGATGCTGATTGTATGAGCAGAAGGTACAATTATAGATGCAGATATTCGTTGGTTCGATATGGATATTCCTGTTGTAATAGGCAAAGTTGCCATTTTTTTGCTCGCGCACTATGTTAGCAAAGGCTCCCAGCCAGGCGGTTTCTGCTTTTGTATATAATAATATTCCTTCTTCAGGGGTAATCCTCATGCCTTCTGCAACTTTTCGCGCTACAGCCGCCAGTTCGGGCATTACAATGGTTTCGTCAAATAAGGCATTAGATAAAATTTCCATATAGGGGTATCAGTATTTATCAGAATAATCCTGTAAACAGAAGTCGCTGGTTATTGTTTACTAATAACAACAACTTTTCCGGTAACAGAGCTTTTGGATGTAGAAAAAGTAATAAAGAAGAAATTTCCGGAAAGGTTTGAAAGGTCAAGCTGGAAAATATTTCCAGCTTCTTTCGGCCATAATTTTTCGAAAACGATTTGTCCAAACCGGTTATAAATTCTTACAGGTTTTCCCGTAGCATCATCGTTCCACGAATGGAGATTTACAATACCATCAATACTGGGATTAGGATTAAAATAATAAACAGGGGTAACATTGATGTAATCTTTTTTCAGATTTGTATTGGATTCATTTTCATTGCCAGCGATTAATTGAACATCAAATGTTCCAACTGTGGAATATAATATTCCGGCAGGCGATTGCTGGTCTGAAGTGGCAGGTTCAGCTCCTTCAAAATTCCATTTCCACTTGGATGGGTTCCCTGGTGTTCGATCTAAATAATTCACATAGCTCCCGACAGGTATTACAAGCGGTATTACAGGCTTATCATTAGTATCAGTAGTGAATTCAGCAATAATAGGATACGTCACCGGGATTATCCGGATATAATCTTTTTTCAAAATTGTATCGGCATCATATTCATTTCCAGAAATTAATTGAACATCAAAAGAGCCCGAATATGAATAGAAGATACTATCCGGTGATTTTTGGCCAGAAAAAGCAGGCTGTGCACCTTCGAAACTCCAATTCCAAGTAGTATCATCCCCTGTTGTACGATTAGTGAAATTCACATAACTTCCGAGTGAAATTACGAGATTATCTGCATTGAAATCTGCAACAATACGGTTGGTGTCATATAAACCCCTCACATCAGGAACGCCGGTATTATCCCGATCCAGCCAAGGCCTCAATTGCACGCTGTCGGCGCTGCCATTTGATTCCCAGGAAAAAGCAATTTTTCCATAATAATCTGGATCAAGCAAATTTGTACAACTCGAATTACCTCCGGTGAGGCAACCAAGAATATGCCCGGATTCGTCGAACAAAGGCGATCCTGACGAACCTGGTTCGGTAACACCATTTCCATTTATCGTAGGGATCCACGAAACCAACCAATGCGTTCCGGGAGTGGAACCCCATTGAGTGCTGCTGAGTGTAGCGTTATAAGTCGAAATCTTTTTAATATCACCCTGTGGCTGATGTATGGAAACCCCTGAGTTAGCTGCCCTCCCGGAACGATCCCATCCATTAAAAAAAGGCTTGTAGCTACCTGGGATTTTATGGTTTAGCAAGGCTAGAAAAAAATCGGAACCGGCATCGCTGGAGGCACTTGCTAACTTTGTGGCACCAACCATACTGTACAATGTCGGTTGCACCAAAGGGTTTGAACAACCAGCCGATTCATAGTTGAAATAAAAAATCCATTGCTGGAGGTCTGTTGGTGTGGCAGGGATTCCACCGTAACGCTTAGAGCAATGATCAGCGGTTATAACATATGGAGTAAAATCATTGCGGGTATTATTAATCAGCGAGCCTGTACACCAGAAAGATGATCCGCCAATCTTAACAAGTATTCTTAAGACACCGTGCTTTGCATCCTGCCAGGCAAGACCCTCTTCGCAATTAATGTTAACCTCACATGGATCTGATCCACCAAAATCGCGGGTTGAATTGATAAATGGAATACCTCCGGACCTATAAACAAAGAGTACTTCGTCAATAATAATATCTGGCCTACGGGATTTTGCAGGGCAATAACATTCGATATAAAGCACTTCCCCTGGAATTATTCCTGCTGCAAACAGGCCACCAGCTGGGTTGGAACTATTTGTAAATGCACCAAGAACCTCTGTTTGTAAAGAATCGTATATGTGTACAGTGCAACCTTCGGGCAACGAAAATTTATTAAAATATAATCCTAAACCAACAGCTCCATCTGCATGGATCCGTAACAGCCATAGTTTCCCTCCGGGCACATCCTGCCAGGTTCCATTTATAGAACAGTCAATGTTCACTGGTATTGAAACCCCCATACGGTAAGGATCGTCAACGCTTTGGGAAATCCTGTCTTCCTCCGACAGTTGCCTGATATCAGGCGGACTAAGCTCCAATAATTCACTTTTCGCGAGCAAATCCGGCAATGTTCCACTCACCGGTTTTGAATCAAATGAAGTTTGTCCGGCAACTCTGCAACTAGTTATAAACAGCAGGAAAACCAGGGCAGAATGCAACAATAATCTTTTCTGCATAATAATTAAAAAATAGCCAGAGTATGAATACAAAAGTAGGCAAATCCGGCTAAACAACAGCAAATCTGCCTTTGGAAGAATGAACCAGTGAAATTAATCAACAAAAGGTGTACAAGTCTGATCTGGAATCAGGCCAGCTTTCAGAGCTTCCTGAAAAAGTAGTTTTACGGCCTCCCTGCCGGTATTACCAAGCTGAATTGAATAATTATTAACGTATAATTCAATATGTTTCTTCATCACATCTTTGTCCATTTCCTGAGCATTGATACTCACAAAGTCGCTAGAAGAATCAGGGTTAGCAAAAGCAAATTCGACACTTCTCTTTAATACCCTATCTAATTTATGAATCAGTTCTGATGTAAAATTCCTGCGGGCAACTATGCCACCAAGAGGTATAGGTGCATGTGTTTTGCTTTCCCAGAATTCGCCCAGGTCAGCTACTTTCAGCAATCCTTTTTGCTGATAAGTAAACCTGCTTTCATGGATGATAAGGCCTGCATCGATTTCCCCATCACAAACAGCCTTTTCTATATCTGAGAAAATAATTTCGACTTTATCGGTCAGTTTGGGAGCGGCGAGTGAAAGTAAAAGATTAGCGGTAGTATTTTTTCCCGGAATTCCAATCCGTTTCCCTGCCAGATCTGCCATTGTAAGAGGTATCTTACTTACCAGCAATGGACCTGCATTTGAACCAAGAGCAGCACCACTTTGCAATAAAACATATTGGTTGGCAAGGTGCAGAAAAGCATGAAAACTAAGCTTGGTAATGTCTAATTCGCCGCGGAAAGCTTTCTGGTTCAATTCTTCAACATCAGCAAGCAAATAACTAAACTCCAGCCCTTCTGTATCAATTTTACCATGCACCATAGCATCAAAAATAAATGTGTCGTTGGGGCAAGGTGAGAAGCCGAGGGAGAGAGAGGTCATTTTAGGTTGAAGGGTTGAAGAGTTGATACGTTGATACGTTGAAGGTATTATCCTGATAAGAGTTCTGAGAGTGTCAGGTTAAGGTTGCGGATGGCCAGAGGGATATTCCAGGCTGTGCGGTCGCGGGTTTCTATATAGTTGGAGACAGAGCGCAATTGCAGGCATTTCAGCCCTATACTTTGGCACGCATATAGAAAAGCAGCTCCTTCCATGGTTTCGATGTCGGGTCGCGAATCTTTAAGAAATTTCATGATGCTTTCAGCATGTCCGTGCACTTTGTTCACTGTAACGCCCTTCACCTTCCGCAATGTTCCAAGAGCCGGATGATCGAAAACACCTTTGTTTTCCAATATGCCATTTGTAAATGGGAATTCATCGCGACCAAGCAAATCGAGGTCAATAAGTGAAAGGAAATATTCTCCGTCCTCCGCTCCCATTTCAGGAAAACTATCCTGCGCAACATCAACAACTTCACCGATTGCAATCCGGCGGTCGAAACTTCCACAAATGCCAGCATTTATAGCTACATCGTAGCTTTTAGCAGAAAGTGTTCTACCCAGCCAATATGCCGTGGCTACCATACCCACTCCGGTTAGAAGGACGTCCAATTCCAGGTTTTTTGCAGCATAAGAAGTAATGTGGCCTTCGTGTTTTTTCACAAGCCGCATACCCGAAAACAATGGTTCTATTTCAAATGATGTTGCAGATACCAAAAGTACTTTCATATAAGTAGATTATGAATTTGCGAAGTGTCCGGAATACAATTCAAAATTAACCAAAAAGTCCTTCGGGTAAACGAAGGACTTTTATAAATCGATACTCTGAGAGCAGTTATTTATCGAAGCCCAGCAAAGCTGACATCTTTTTATTTACATCAGTGTTTTCCTGCAAGCCGGAAAACTGCTTCGCTCCGGGTCCAAAGGCAAATAAAGGAACCATAACACCAGTATGATCGCCATATATAAACGATCCTTCAACTTCACCTGTTGCCAGATTGCCGCCAGTTAAGCCCATTCCCCCGGTTTCATGATCAGCTGTAATGATTACCAGTGTTTCTCCGTTTTTTTCTGCAAAATCAAGTACTATTCCCACGGCATTGTCGAAATCCACTGTTTCACTCACCACATAATCCTTGTTTTTATCATGTCCACCCCAATCAATTTGCGAACCTTCAATCATCATGAAAAAACCTGTTTTGTTCCGATTAAGAATTTTAAGAGCGATTGTTGAAGCTTTACTCAACATATCACCTCTGCCTTCCGATTCCTTAGGTAAATGCACTGGGGCGAGCAATGCCGCTAATTTTTGAGTTTTATTAATATCAACGTCATTGAGGTCTCCAGCCACTTTATAGCCATTTTTAGCGAGGCTGTCCAGCAGATTAAGACTATCAGCTCGATGATTAAAATTATTGCGGCCACCGCCAATAAACACATCAATATCAGTATGCAGAAAATCCCTGGCTATGTCATCATATTTATCACGGCTTGGAGTATGAGAGATAAAGGCGGCCGGTGTGGCATGCGTTACAGCACATGTAACCACAAGACCAGTCGCCAGTCCATGCTTTTCAGCTGTTTCCAATATTGTGGGCAATACGTTACCTTCCGGACTTATACTGATGTAACCATTGTTCGTTTTTTGGCCTGTAGCATAAGCAGTAGCGCCGGCACCAGAGTCAGTTATGTAATTATCTGCCGAGTTGGTTTTTACAAACCCTGAATAAGGGCAACGTGCCATGTTGAGTTTGCCTTTCATAGCAGTTAGCGCAGCATAAACCTGTGCAGTTCCCATACCATCACCTATCATAAGGATGATATTTTTAGGTGCTTTGGGTGTTTTCTTCTGTTTATCAGCCGGACCACCTGCAAAAATGGCCTGTGAAAATGCAAACAGAAGGATAAAAATCTTGAAGCGCATTGTATTTCTTACATTTATTTTGCGTTAGGCAGCTCAAGGCCATAGCCTTTTTTCCTGTCTTCAGCTTTAAGCAGGAATGCGAAAACAAGCGCCGTTACGCCAAACATCATAAAGATCAGCATGGGCAACGTGTAGTTGTAAGAAGTTATCGTTTGGCCATTTACAACCGCTGTACTTGTGATACAGTATTTATCGAGTACCCAGCCAATGAGTGCAGGAACGCCCATGAGACCCCAGTTCTGTACCCAGAAAATAAGTGCAAAGGCTGTTCCCAGTTGACGCTCAGGGATAATTTTTGGAACGGAAGGCCACATTGCCGATGGTACCAGCGAAAATCCAATTCCCAGAACAATGACCAAAAAGATTGCAAAGAGATAGCTGTTAAATAAAGGTACAGCGAATAGCGCATGTACAACAATGATAAGGATAGCGCCAATGATCATGATAGTGGCACCTTTTCCCTTTCGGTCGTAAATGCTACCGAAAACAGGTGTGAGCAGGATGGTTCCAAATGGCAAAAGCCCGGGTATGATACCAGCCCAGTATTCGGGTACACCAAATTTATTGATCATCAGATCAGTGGCATATTTGAGGAAAGGGAATACAGCCGAATAAAACAGCACACACAAAATTGCGATATACCACCAACCCCTGTTCTTAATGATTGAAAGGATATCGCGCATATGGAATTCTTCTTCTGCCTCCACTTCGCGGCCTATGTTATCCGCCACAACGGATGCGTCGAGTTTCTTATCCATAAAGGTGTACATGAAGAAAGCGATAAGCCCGATACAGAGCATGATCAGGCAGATGAGCACTGGTGCCGACACATGCCCGAAAGCCAGCGCGATAGGCAGCGATGTGGAAAGTGCAAGCGCTGTCCCAAGCCGGGCTATAGATAGCTGAAGCCCCATGGCCAAAGCCATTTCGTGGCCCTTGAACCATTTTACAATAACTTTAGAAACAGTAATACCCGCAACTTCAACACCAACTCCAAAAATGGCATAACCAAGTGCAGCAACCATTACCTGCGATTTCCAACCAAATAAAATCATTCCATCAAGCGAATGGGTCGAAACAGCCCAATACTTTATGGCAGTACCCGCAACCATGATAGAGGCTGACATTAAACCTGTAAAACGAACCCCCATTTTATCGAGGATGATTCCACCAATAATCAGAAAGAAAAGAAATACATTAAACCAGCCATAAGCACTGGTAAAGAAACCATATTCAGTGCTCGTCCAAGTGAGTTCGTTTTCCAGAAGACCTTTTAGTGGTGCCATTACATCGGCCAGGTAGTAGCCGGCAAACATGGTAAAAGATACTACCAGCAAAGCAGTCCAGCGGGCAGCTTTGGAATCGCGTAAGGTATTTCTGATTGCTTCAGTCATCGTTATAGCGTGTTTTGGTTTAAGATTTAGCGTTCAAAAATACACCTTTATTTTAGAAACTGAACATGGCTATTTTCCCGGTGATAAATCAACGGAGAAATTTCCGGAAGCACTTACCAGCAGTTTTGTTAAAATGGTGTTTACACTTTACAGGCAATCGCAAACCGATCCTTCCCTTTAAAATCCTTACGCAGTTCAGCATCGGCAAAACCAGAAGATCCAAGCAGATGGATGATTTCCTGTCCATAATTTTCATTGATCTCCAGATACAATTTGCCATTCTTCACCAACCGTGATGAGGCAAATTCAGCTATGGCCCTGTAAAAAACCAGCGGATCTTCATCTGGCACATAAAGAGCAGTGGGCGGTTCATGTTCCAGCACATTTGGTTGCATCTGCTCTTTTTCATGCTCACATACATAAGGCGGGTTGCTAACTATCAGATTATAAGATCCGGCATCCGGCCACTCCTTCCAGTGCAGAATATCCGTCTTGAAAAAGTCAATACCTGTTCCTGCCATTTCAGCATTTCTCAGGGCCACCAGCAAGGCTTCTGCGGAAAAATCGCATGCACTTACAACCCATCCAGGCATAGATTTTTTTAATGCAACAGCAATGCAACCCGAACCTGTTCCAATATCCAGCACCTTAAAAGCAACGTCAGCAAGCGAATGACCATAATCCTTCACAATACAATCAACTAATTCTTCAGTTTCGGGCCGTGGAATCAGCACCGAAGGATTTACTTCAAATCTCAGATCAGCAAACCAGGCCGAACCAATCACATATTGTATTGGTACATGAACCTTAAGGGCAGAAATAGCTTCAATCAATTTGCTATACTGCTCCTGCGACAAGTATTCGTTTTTCCTCAATACCATTGAAGCACCGGATATGCCACAGAAATGCTCAAAGAGCATCTTAATCATTTGTCCTGCCTCAGATTCACCATAAACCGGGAGCAACTCCACAGTCAATTGATTCCTTATCTCGATTATTGTATTTGGCATAATTGGTATTTCTTTCCAGCCAGACACTGGAAGGCTATTTGGATCTGGCCGGCTTAATAATCTGCAAATTTCGTATTATTTACCAGTAAACAACCCTCCTGTTTCGCTTTACAATGACCTCTTAAAAATCAACAGTATTCCCAGTGAACCTAACGACACAGGATTTGCTGAAAATTCTTTTATTCAACAGACCTTTTATCCTGTCAAATTTCCTACATTAGCTATCTCAAAAGCAGAGATTTATTCCGATTTTCGGATTCTACATATTTTTCAATTCATACATCAGCCGGAATGAAAATACCAATTGCATTTCTTGTCAACGCTCTTCTGATAACGCATGTATTCTCACAACAAATTACAACCCCACCTGAGAAGAATAACTTTCAGAAAGTCACATCTTATGATGAGTTGACTGCTTTTGTTAAGCAGTTGGACGAAAAACCGGAGCTCCTTAAAGTTGAAATTATTGGTCAATCAGTTCAAGGGAGAAATTTGTACGCGTTAAAGTTTTCCTTATCAGAATTCGGGAAGGATAAGTCAAAAATAAAAGTGTTGATTTTTGCGCAACAGCATGGCAACGAGCAATCGGGGAAAGAAGGCGCATTACTTTTAGCAGATGCTTTGTTAAAACCAGAAAACAAGTATCTTTTAGATAATATCGATTTTGCAATTGTTCCGCAAATGAATCCTGATGGCTCAGAAGTGAACCAAAGACGCAACGGGCATGATGCTGATCTGAACCGAAATCATCTGATCCTTACTGAACCTGAAACAATGTCCCTGCATCGTTTTTTTGAGAAATACCTGTTTGAAGTCACCATGGATGTACATGAGTATTCACCCTATGGCGAGGCATGGGTAAAATACGGTTACAGAAAAAATGCTGATGAAACGCTTGGTACAACAACAAATCTCAACGTTTCGGAAAAAATAAGGGAATTTTCAGGAAAAGAAGTATTGCCTTATTTATTCAGGTACCTAAACGAACGGAAGTTCACTTCATTTGAATACTGCCCTGGTGGCCCACCGGAAGTTGATTATATCCGTCACAGCACATTTGATATCAATGATGGCAGGCAGAGTTTTGGAATTCTGAATACCCTTTCATTTATTCAGGAAGGTAAAAATGGAACAGACGACCTTGTTGAAAATCTTAGGCATCGCGCTGAGGGACAGATGACCGGTATGCTTGGAATGCTTGAATATTCTTATAATCATAAAAGTGAAATCAAAAGAATGGTTGAAACAGAACGCAATAAATTGCTATCCGGTAAATCAAACGAGATGATTTCGATTCAGTCAGTACATATCAGTAACGGGCAAAAACTGACAATTCCATTATTTTCTTATTATTCTAAATCGGATTCTCTTATTACAGTTAAAGATTACAGACCTGTCGTAAAATCGTTGTATGATGTTCGGAAACCAGCCGGATATTTAATTCCAAAACAATTGAAAGAGATTGTAGATTGGGTTGACAGGCAAGCAATTACAAAGTCAGATTTTAAGAAGTCGAAAAAATATAAAATTGAGCAGTATTTTATCAGAAGCGTCGATTCTATTGATTTTGAAGGAGACATTGTTGTTAATCCGCTGGTTGATGTTCAGGAATTAAAGGATGCAATTTCTACTTCTGATTACATATTTGTTCCAACGGATCAATTAAAAGGTAATATGATAGTAATAGCACTTGAGCCAAAATCGATGCTTGGATTGGTTACCTATAAACAATACGCACATTTGCTAAAAGCCGGAAAAGTATTTCCGGTGCTTCGGGTAAATAGGGAGTAAAACGTTTATCATTACAATTCCTTTCCAAAATCAAGTTTAATTTTGTAATCACTATTCACCAAAAATCAAAACCATGCGTATTGAAAGAATTGAACTCCGGCACATAAAAATGGTTCTTGTGAGTCCTTTTGTGACCTCTATGGGAACTGAGTATGACGAAGAACACATTATAGTAAGAGTTGATGCCGAAGGCGTTACAGGCTGGGGCGAAAGCGTGGCCGAAGGAACACCCTTCTATTCATATGAAACGGTGACTACAGCCTGGCATATTCTCAAGGACTTTTTAATCCCTTCCATCCTTGGAAAAGATATCTCAAGTGTGGATGAAGCAATTGAATCCTATGCAAAGGTGCGGGGGCATATGATGGCCAAAGCCGGCCTGGAAGCAGCTTTATGGGATGCTTTCGCAAAATCAAAGAATATCTCATTGTCGAAAATGATGGGCGGAGTGAGGGATAGGATTGACTGCGGAGTAAGTATTGGAATTCAGGATTCAGTTCCCGGTCTTATAAAAAAAGTAGAAGGATACCTGGCTGAAGGCTATCAGCGCATCAAGATTAAAATAGCTCCCGGCCTTGATTTGCAGTTTGTTGAAGCACTTCACCGTGAATTCCCGCATACTCTTTTGCAGGTTGATGCCAATTCCGCTTATACTCTCGATCACCTGCCTCTTTTTAAAGAGATGGATCAATACAACCTTTCGCTGATTGAACAACCGCTTGGGTATGAAGATATTTTCGATCACTCAAAACTGCAGCGCGAAATAAAGACTGCTATTTGTCTCGACGAAAGTATTCATTCACTTGATGATACCCGCGCCGCCATTGAACTTGGCAGTTGCCGTATTATAAATATTAAGCCAGGCCGTGTTGGTGGTTTTACCGAGTCGATAATGATTCATGATTATTGTAAATCGATGAATATTCCGGTTTGGCACGGAGGAATGCTTGAATCAGGGATTGGCCGGGCAGGTAACGTAGCTTTGTCTTCGCTTCCAAATTTCATATTGCCAGGCGATATTTCAGCCAGCAAGAAGTATTACAAGGAAGATATTGTGGAGCCTCCTTTCACAATTGATACCAATGGCACTATGGAAGTGCCCACAAAACCGGGAATAGGTGTTGAAGTAAATATGAAAACACTTGATAAAGTGACTGTGAAAAGTGAATTTCAGAAGATGTAAGAGAAAGGCTGTTTAAACGATTAATGCACAATCGTTGTGTCCAGATAGTCCTGCAAGCAATTATTCACAACATTTAATATATCTCCCATTTTTTTCAGATCTGCCCTGGGTGCTATATCCCGGGTAGTATGATAGTCGTCGTGAAATCCTGAGAAAAATGTCATTACAGGGATATTCCGGGTAGTGAAAGAAGCATAATCGCTTCCTGTATGACCTGTCACATCCCATAAATCCAGAACAAAAGGGCGGGCGAGTGTTGAATTGATCTTCTTTGCCATGGTCCTCAATTGTTCATCTATTGTTCTGGTTCCAATACTCAGAATGCGTCTTGCTGTATCCTCCGAAGCACTCCGCGATATCATGTCCATGTTGACATAGAGCAGAATATTCCCGAACTTTTCATCAAGTTGTTGTGCAAAGTATTGACTGCCCAACAGTCCTTTTTCTTCGCCTGTCCAGGAAGCGAAAATAATATTGCATGGTAGTTGAACGCTACTTTCTGCCCACACTTTCGCAAGTGCCAACATTCCGGATGATCCTGAAGCATTGTCATCTGAGCCATTGTAAATTAAACCGTTTCGCATACCAAGGTGGTCGTAATGCGCGCCAACCACTATACATTTTGTTTGGTCCGTTCCTTTGATCTCCCCAATAACATTTCGCACACAAAGAGATTCTGATTTTACTGATACTGAAAATTCTAATAATTTATCTTTAATGGCTTTGGGTTTAGGATTTGCCATACAAGCTGCATTTTTTTCAAAATCTGCAAGGTCTATGCCGGTCCCTTCAAAGAGCTTTTTGGTAGCATAAGAACCAAGGATGAAACATGGGATTACAGGAATTGCAGAGTCACCGGGAAGGCAATAATCGAAGTCATGGTAACGCGGTTCAGCAGTTTTTGTTGAAGCCATTGTGTGATTGGAAATGTCTGTATTGATTTGCGAATCCTGGTATGGTTCTAAACTTCCATCGGGTGATATAACAATCAGTGCAGTTGCCTGATGCTGTATTGCTGTTTGCAGTTTATTCTCAATAGAGCCGGCATCATCAGGAAGTAAACGGGAAAGTTTTTTCCAGGCTATTGATGTTGTGTCCGATTGGCCTGGGAGGCCAGCTAAAACAACTTCAATTTTACCTTTGACATTTAGTCCGTTAAAATCGTCATACCCTTTATCGGCTGCACTTATTCCATAACCTGCAAAAATAAGCGGCGCTTCTGCTTCCACACCGTTAGGTCCTGATTTCACTTCAAAGTCAACACCTTGAGAAAGCTGAAATGCAGAGTGGTTAGTTTCTGTCAGTTTTACGATTTGTAAATTTGCTTTTTCGACCTTATACCGTAATACTTCAAAGTCCTGAAAATATCCTGGCTGGATATTTCTGTCAGTAATTAATTTTGTATGCCTGGTTACTGGTTCCAGTTGAAAAAGCTGCATCATCGATGCAATATAATCAGCTGCCATATAACCGCCTCTGGTCCCTGTTTCGCGCCCTTCCATCCAATCAGACGAAAGGAAAGAAAGCGTTCCCGAAAAGTCATTTACTCCAGGATTTGTAATTGCTTTGTTTTTTGTTTGGGCAAACAGCGTTACCTCAAATAGCAACATTGCGACAGCAATAAATATTCGAACCTTCATGTTGAAATTTTTCAAATGCTTCTTAACAATAATCAATCACAGCCACAGGCTCAATAGCTTATTGATAATTGAAGCCTGTTATTTCATTCGCTTACCATTGGCCAGCAGGTGAATTATTTTAAAAGAAGAATCCAGAATAAGAATGTCTGCATCAAATCCTTCTTTAATGTACCCTTTTCCTGGAAGCTTCAATATATCAGCAGGATTTGATGTAGCCACCTGCAATGCCTTTTCAAGAGAAATCCCATCCTCAAGGACAGCTTCTTTTATTTCTCTAAGTATGGAAGAAGGCAAGCCCATTTCCATTTTGATCAATTTGCCAGTTTCAGGATCAAAACCCGGCAACGATCCACATCCATCGGATGTAAAAGTTATATGGTTCAAAGGAACTCCGCTCTCCAGGAGTTGCTTTAATGCTTTAGAAGGTTTAATTTCTTCATCCATATAATAAGGATATGAACTGGTTGTGATGTCAACATAACCAATTTTACCATATTCTTTGGCATCTTCAAAAATATAATCGTTCCGGTTACAATGTGTGGGTATAAATTGTTTGTAGCTAAATTCACTTATAGCAACAATATCGTGTAAGGGACGAAACGGATCCTTTGCATCACCCATGTGCATATTGATTATTCCTGCCTTACCTCCAATCATTCCAGCAACGCGTGCGTGTCCAGTTAATTTTGCAAGTTCTGCAATTGTAGGCACTGATGAACGATGATCGGATATGGCAATTTCTCCAACTCCAATTATTTCTTCAATAAGAGTAATATCCCGCATAATATCACCGGTAATTGTTGGTGTAGGAACCTGATAAGCCCCAGTGTACATCCATGCCGACAATCCTTGTGCCCGGATTGTTTTTACTTTCATCAGGACGCTTTCAACGCTTCGGGTAATACCATCCGTTCCCAGGCAACCAATAACCGTGGTAACACCTGCATCCAGCATCATACTTATCTGAAGTTCAGGCATACGACTGGATGGACCGCCTTCTCCCCCTCCACCTGTAATATGAACATGGGAATCGATCAATCCCGGCACAAGCGAAAGCCCTGTGCAATCAATGGTTTCTATATTAACACCTGCCGGAGCTTCGATGTTATCAGCTATGGCAAGAATAGTTTTCCCTCCCGTAAGCACATCTTTTTTTCCGAGAAGTTGGGGAGCATAAACGGTTGCATTTTTTAGCAGAATCAGCATAATTTCAGATTTAATTAGCAAAGTTGGTAAAAATTAGTGGTTGTTTGTTTTTTAGTCTTCAAATATTTATAAATTCGCTATTGATATCCTTATTTTGTTTTATGGATAAGCTCTGCTGGCTGACAGCATATCTTCTTTTGAGTTCCATAAATATTTTTTCTCAGCCTGGTCGCCTTCTTCTGGTAGGTGGAGGAACGGAGAAGGAAGCAGCTTCAAGTTGGAGCACTCCGGCTTACCGCTGGGCCGGCGAAGGTAAAAAAGTGGCAATTATCGGCACTTCCACCGGCACACTGGCTCCATATTTCATGCAACAATGCGGTGCTTCTCAGGCTAAGGAGTTTGCTATTGACAGTTACGACAGTGCCAACAGCCAGGCAACTTATGATACTCTTATTAGTTATAATGTAATTTTCTTCAGAGGTGGTGATCAATGGGAATACTATCATCTTTATAAAAATTCTAAACTTCTGGATGCGATTAATCATGTGTATAGCAACGGCGGAACTATCTGTGGCACTTCCGCAGGATTGCATATACTTTCATCCATAGTTTTCACTGCTCAATACGGAAGTGCTTATTCCGATGAGTGCATTGAAAATCCTAATAACCAGTATGTTACTCTTGAAGACGACTTTCTGAACCTTGTCCCGGAATTTGTTTTTGATTCGCATGTTGCAGAACGAGGGAGGTTTGGGCGCACTATTGGCTTCCTTGCAAATTATAGCCTGAATAATAACCGATGGATAACTGCTCTTGCAATGGACGACAGGACTTGCATGACTGTGGATGAAAATGGACTTGGTACTGTTTTTGGAACAGGTTGCGCCAATATTTATAAAGCTGCCCGGAATAGTTCTTTTTCGCGGAATGGATTGAAACTACTTGCCGATTCTATAAATGTAACGCAGTTGCTACAAGGTTGCACATTTGATTTCGCCACCGGACAAGCAGGATTTGCTGGGCTCGACAGGCAATTGAATAGTTCATCGAAAGAGGAAACCGGCAACTATACAATTCTTGCCAGTGGTGGCAATAACCTCGCTGATAATGTGGCGATGCTGACTGATTTTATCACTGGCACGGGTGAAGCAACAGCTCCTATCCTTTTGCTTTCAGGTAATGAGGCACTAGCGGTCATTTTCAGGGAAAAACTATTAGAACTGGGTGCGCAGGAAGTAAACTACTTCAGCATCAATGCATCCGCTGGAACTGATAATGATCTTGCTCTCAAAATTGAAGGAGCGACAAAAGTTCTTTTCCTTTTGAATAATTCAGACACACTTAGTCAGTTTCTGAAAACACCTGATGGAATCCTTCTTGAACAAAAATTAAACAGCGAAGGGATGATTTCTGCATTTATAGGCGAAGATTCACGTTATGTTGGGAGAATCGTTATAGAAAATTATTTAACACTTGATGCATCCTACTATGCAGAACTATCGTTTTCCGAAGGACTCGGATTGTTGGCTAGTACTGTGATTATGCCAAATACATATTTAAACTCCGATGTGTATGAAAATACATGCACTGCCGTCCCTTATGTAATGGCAAAGGATACTTTGAAATTTGGAATTTGGCTTACCAATCATAATTATATGAAGTATTCGCCTGTTGCTGGAAAAGCTACACTTACAGGATATGGAACTGCGCCGGTTATGGTAATTGCCAATAAAGGACAACTGGCTGGTTTATCTAATCACACTTCAACAGGAAGCACAAGCATGTTGCCACGAATGGTAGCAGGATTTCAACATTTACAACTCTCATTAATTGACTATTCAACGCCTTATATACTGGGAAATGTTCAGTCAGCAGGGATTAAGAGTTTCGTAAAAACAAACACTTTACTTATTTTGGGAAACCCTGTTCATGATGAACTTGCAGTTAAGTGGGATAACGGCCCATATGATTGGGAAATAATTGACCTGAATTGCAAAGTCCTGCATAAGGGAAAAAGCACCAAGGAATTGGCTCAAATTGATATTTCGATACTGCGATATGGAATGTACCTCATTAAGTTGACCGATTTTCAAAATAGTAGGACAATAAGTAGTAAATTCGTGAAAGAATAAAAAAGCATTACCATTAAAGCTTATTCATATGAAAAAATTTAAGGTGTTTTCATTTTTATTCTTCATACTCATTGGTATTAGTGCCAACAGCCAGTCACTGCCACAGGGAAGCCTTGTTATTGTTGGAGGTGGACTTGAATACAATAATAAAAGTGTTTACACACAGATGATTGAGCTCGCCGGGGGGGCTGAAAATGCATCTTTTGCTGTTATTCCTTCCGCAAGTGGAGTTGCAGTTCAGTCATGGGTATGGTTCCGGAAGGCTCTGATTTCCTATGGTGTTAAACCGGACAACATTCATCTTATCAACATCGCCATCGCAGATGATGACAGTACAACAGACGTTAATGAATCTACATGGAGCAACAATGGGAATGATGTGAAGTTGGCTGAGATTATCCGTGGATGTTCAGCAGTCTGGTTTACCGGAGGCGATCAGTTACGCACCATTAAAACTCTTGTCAGACCGGATGGCAGCAATACACCTGTTCTCGACGCCGTTTGGGAAGTTTTCCGCTCAGGCGGTGTGGTTGGTGGAACAAGTGCCGGGGCTGCAATAATGAGTGAAGCGATGATTGGCGGAGGCAATAGTCTTGGAGCGCTGACACATGGAGTTATTTCGGATTACAAAGGAGATGATTTTCCAGAAGGTGATGGTCTGCTAATGACAAAAGGATTGGGATTTTTCCCTCTGGGAATGGTGGATCAGCATTTTAATGCAAGAGCAAGGATCGGGCGTCTTTGCGTTGCTCTTATGCATGTAAAAGATAAGTTTAATGGCGGTTTTGGCATAGATGAAAATACAGCCCTCATTTATATCGGCAAACAGAAACTACTCAAAGTTGCGGGGGCCTCTGGCGTTACAATTATCAACACATCAGAAGCCAGTATTTCTTATGTTCAAAATCTTCCGCTCATTCAAAATCTTAAAGTGAGCTATCTTGAGGAAGGAGATTCCTACGATATAACAAACCATAAAATTATTCCCGCAGAAGGTAAAAAACCGACACGTGGAAACGAATATTATAAAATTCAAAATCCCGGACAGGCAGGCGTATTGTCAGGCTATTCAGGCAGTTTCCGTGATCTGTTGACAGTAAACCTGATTGACAATAAAAGTGCAGATAAAACTCAGAATATTAGTTTTTATAAAGATGACTCAGGTTTCTTAGTAACACTTACTAAAAACACTGAAAGTGCAGGCTATTACACTGACAAACCTAATGGGAATGACAGATACACCGTAGAAAATATCCGGATGGATATAACACCTGTAAACATAACATTATCTCCATTGAAATAATTTTCAAACCTAATATTGAGCTTATGAAAAAACCTTACGTATTATTACTGGTGTTTACACTTCTCATCAGTTTACTTAAAGCGCAGGACATTCCCGTCAGCGGGAAAGTAATTTCGGCGAAAGATAAACTGGCCATACCTGGAGTTACAATTGTTGTGAAAGGTACCACAAAGGGTACCGTCACGGATATCAACGGATCTTATAAATTGGATGTTCCTCCTAACAGTACACTGTTATTCTCATTCCTTGGGATGAAAAAGCAGGAGGTTCCGGTAAATGGACTTAAACAGATTAACATCGAGATGGCCGATGAGAATATTGATCTCGGAGAAGTGGTGGTTGTTGGGTATAGTACCGATAGTAAAAAACTAATTTCAGGATCAATAGGATTAGTTGGCCAGGACGAGATCAAAAATGTGCCACTCAGAACAATTGACGGCGTTTTGCAAGGAAAAGCTGCCGGTGTTTCAATAAATCAGAACTCAGGTACTCCCGGAGGACAATCATCTATCAAACTACGGGGAGGAAGTTCTATCAATGCCGGCAACCAACCACTTATTGTTATCGACGGAATCCCGACCATTACCGGAAGTTTTGGCCAGATTGGATACAGCGGTCAGGAGATAGATGCACTATCGGATCTGAACCCGAATGATATTGAATCATTTACAATCCTGAAAGATGCTTCTGCAACAGCTATTTATGGAGCAAGAGGTTCTAATGGTGTAATACTCATTACAACTAAGAAGGGAAGTTTTCAGAAAACAAGTATAAACCTGAATACTTCATATGGATGGCAAACGATGCCTAAGGAACGTCTGTTACACCTCATGAATGCCCAGGAATGGAATGATTATAAAGGGACTGATGTTAAAGGAATTGATACTGACTGGATGGGTGAGATACTGCAGGTTGCTCCTACGTCAAATACCGAGTTTTCAGTAAGCAGTGGCAACGATAAAACAAGACTATTCATTTCCGGAAACTATTACCTCCAGGATGGAACAGTTAAAGGAACATCATATGACCGATACAGCGGTCGTTTGAGCATCGACCATAAATTGCTTGATAATCTTACAATTGGTGGCAGTGTATCAATGAGTTATTCGAAGAATGACCGTGTTGAAGGTGACTATACATTATACGGACCGTTACCTAATGCGCTTTCTATCCCAGCCATCTTCCCTGTTTATAATCCTGATGGAACCTACAACGAAGATGGTCCTTATGCAAACCCTGTTGCCATAATTAACCAAACAATCAATGTTGCATATTCCAATCGCAACAACAGCAATGTTTATCTTGAGTATAAATTTCTTGATGGTTTTACATTTACCAGCAAGTGGGGTGCTGATATTTATAACCTGCGCGAACATGAATACGATCCGATCACAACACGGCAGGGAGCAAAATATAACGGGCTTGGTATCGAAGGGACCAGTTACGTGAGCAACCTCGTCAGCAGCAATGTGCTTCAGTATGTGAAGAAATTAAAGGAAAAACATAATATTGAAGCATTACTTGGATATAGTTTCGAAAAATATGCAAGTCGTTACACTTATATTGAAGCTGTGGATTTCCCGAACGAAGATTTTCAATATATTACTTCTGCCGGCACAATAAGGGCTGCTTCCACATCCTCTCGGGACAGGGGTATGAACTCTTACTTTGGCCAGTTTAAATACAACTATATGTACAAATATATTTTCACTTTTACGGCCCGCGCTGATGGTTCGTCGAAATTTGGAGCAAACAACCGATACGGCTTCTTCCCTGCCGGTTCATTTGCCTGGCGAATTGCAGAAGAACCTTTCATGAAAGGACTTCCCAATTTAAGTGAACTTAAGCTCAGAGCTAGTGTAGGCCTGACAGGTAATGACGGAATCGGGGATTTTGCATCTCTGGGTTTATATAAAGGAGGATATAACTACGGCGGAGGTTCGGGGATTGCCCCTACTCAATTGCCGAATCCCAATCTGAAATGGGAAAGCACAATGCAAACCGGTTTTGGTTTCGATCTTGGAATGTTCAAGGACCGGATAACTCTAAATGCTGACTTTTATTACAACCGGACAAGTGACCTCCTGCTCGACAGGCCTCTGCCTTCATCTACAGGTTTCAATTCCGTTACT
>Ga0268283_1000676_pt1 | contig 19997 bp, 15 predicted proteins | sample saktaG_13_FD_190140 | JGI IMG/M metagenome (GOLD analysis project Ga0268283, IMG submission 190140) | Saline water microbial communities from Sakinaw Lake, British Columbia, Canada - sak_2013_06_06_36m | ecosystem: Environmental > Aquatic > Non-marine Saline and Alkaline > Saline ... | reverse complement strand
GGCAATAGAACTCAAAAAAAGATATTTGCATATACCCTTGCTGGTGTGGATTGGCTATTCCAACAGGGCGCTGAAATTGTAATTTTAGCTTGCAATACAGCTTCTGCTAATGCATTGCGCAAAATTCAGCAAGAAGTTTTGCCACATAAATATCCTGACAAAAGAGTGCTAGGTATTATTATTCCCACGGCGGAAGAGGCGGTTGGTTTCAGTAAATCCGGCCACATTGGAGTATTAGCGACAGTCGCCACTGTGCTTTCAGGGGTGTTTGAAAAGGAGGTTGAGAAATATAGCCCTGAAATAAAAGTCAGCTCGCAATCAGGTGGCAAGTTGGTTGAATTGATTGAGAGAAATAAAAATAAAAAAATATTACAGAAAGAGGTTAAAAAGGTTACGGATAAATTAATCTCGAAAGATGTTTTGATTGATGCGATTGTTCTTGGCTGTACACATTACGCTTTGATCAAAAATGAAATAAAAAAAATAGCACCTAAGAATATTAGCGTGATTGATCAGGGAGAAATAGTTGCGGGCAAGTTGGCAGATTATCTGAAAAGACATGTTGAAATTCGCAAAAGATTGAGTCGGATATCATCTGTTTGTTTTTATACCACAGCGGATAGCGATGAGATAAAAAGGAAGATGGCACAATTTTTTGGGAAGAAGATTTCTATCAGTACGGTCAGTTATAAAATCAAAACTTAGGCCAAAGCTGGACAAATGCTCAGTCTTTGTTTATAATAGATTTCAGTTGTTTTTGGGCCCTTAGCTCCCTCCAAAGGCGCCTGCCTGCCGGTAGGCAGGGGCAGGCATTTGGCAGAGTCCTGAATGATAGGTATAATTTAAAAGTAAAGTTTGAATATAGTTTGGGCCCTTAGCTCATTTGGTAGAGCACCTGCTTTGCAAGCAGGGGGTGATCGGTTCGAGCCCGATAGGGTCCACGTAAAATTCTCCGCCAGCTGGCAGAGAATCACGTGGCAGGCCACATTTATATTATGGGCGTATAGCTCAGTTGGTTAGAGCGCAACACTGATAATGTTGAGGTCTCTGGTTCGAGTCCAGATACGCCCACATATGTATACGACATATGTTTTGCAAAATTTAAAAAATAAGAAATACACAGGAAGTGCGAGTGATTTAGAAGATCGTTTGAAAATGCATAATGATGCTTCTCCTGAAAAAGCAAAATTTCAATAAAACAACCTACAAAAAAGGTCCGTGGAAGATTATTTTTTTCAAAGAATTTGCAGAAAGAGAAGACGCATTAAAATTTGAAAAATTTTTGAAAATGGGTCGAGGAAGAGAGTGGTTAAAAAATAATATTTTAGGCGATTAGCTCAGTTGGTTAGAGCGCGCCCGCCTCAGGCGGGTAATGCCCGCCACGGCGGGCGGAGATTCGAGTTCTCCATCGCCCACATCGTAATTTTTCTTTCTAGGGGAGATTACCAAAAACGCTTGACAAGGGCGTTTTTTTGTGCTACAATTTCAGGTTAGTAAAAAATGGTTGCAAAAAATGGTTTTTAGTGTAGAATGAAAAAATCAGTAAGGGGTTGTTTTTTTTGAAAAATGAAATGAACAGAGCTGTCGCTTTGTAAACAATGATTATTGAGTAACAGTTCTGAATATTTTAGTTAGGTGCATTGTTTGCAGCGACAAGCAATACACCAACAGTTCTTTGTTGTCTAGAGCGCCTCGCGCGGGGCGGTAGTAAGGAGTTAACTCTTAGAAGAAGGAGGTATCGGTTTATGGTGATGCGTATTAACTCCGTGGTTTATTCTGCGGAAAATGTCAACCGGTTAAGGGGTGAGGCAAAAAAGCATGCTGATTTTGCTCAGCTGACAAAGAACATCGGACAAATGAAACCGAGTGATGTTGCTAACGAATTAAACAGCAATCATCCGGAAAAAGATTTGACTGATGTGCTTGGTTTGTTTTTGAGTGGAGTTAAGGGAGGTAAAATTAATTACTCCGCTTAAATTTTCGCCCCACAAAAAAAGGCAGGCGTGTATCGTAATCGATACCGTCCTGCCTTTCATCATTTTTATATGCACTTGATAATAAAAAATATTGTCATTCTGAGCGAAGCGGAGCGAAGTCGAAGAATCTGCCATAGGTTATCGCAAGTGTGACTATAAATTGTAAAAATTACGGTTATTGAAAGCAGATCCTTCGACTGCGTCCTGAGTACAGGACTCCGCTCAGGATGACAGTTTTTTTAGATTAATAATTTTCCACCACCGCTCCCGGAATTAATTTCTTAATTTCGTTTTCCAAGTCCGCACTTTTCGTGATGCAATAGGGTGTTTCTAATTTTGTATTATTAATTTTAAGATAGACTTTTGTGTCGCCAAGTTGGCATTTTCCAAAATGGGCGGAAAGGGTGCGGAGCGTTTCTTGGTCGGACGCTTGGGGGAGGGTGATGATAATTTTTGGTGATGCCTCTTCGGCAGCTTTTTTTTGCCTCTCAGGCTCTAAGAGCCCCGCCTGGGCGGGGCTCTTAGAGCCTATGGCGGAACCATTATTCTTTTGGGTAGCTAGAATGCGGGCGCGCTCATTCATTTCTTCCTGATTGATTACTTTCGCGCTATCGACCAACAGTTTCAGCGTTCCATCTTTGTCGGAAATTTTTCCCGATGCCAAGATGACTTTGTCTTCAACCCAGAGCGAACCGGTCGCTTCTAATGTTTTGGGAAAAACGATAAACTCAATATTGGAATACATATCTTCAATGGTGGCGAAAAGCATTGTTTTTTGATTTTTGAGAAAAATCTTTTTGACTTTGGCAATCACTCCGCCGATAGTAACGTCTTGCCCGACCAGATCTTTTCCGATGCTTCTAATTGGAACACCGACTGATTCGATGTAGGCCTGAAACTCAGTAGCTGGGTGGCCGCTGATGTAGAGACCGATCAGTTCTTTTTCCCAAGCGAGCTGTTGTTTTTTGGTGGCAGGAAAAGTGGGGAGGAGTTGGATTTCCGGTTCAGCGAGCTCTTGTGCGCCAAACAGACTGACTTGGTTGGAGTTTTTATTTTTTTGAAAATTTTTGGAATGTGCGAGAATGTTTTCAATCGAAGCGACAATTTGATTGCGCTCACCCAGATCTTCCAATGCGCCCACCTTTGCCAAGGCTTCAATCGATTTTTTGTTGAGGTCTTTTGATTCAACGCGTTCGATGAAATTGGCGAGGCTCGTGAAGCGACCGTTTCTTTTTCTTTCTTCAACAATCACGTGCGCAACAGTATGCCCAACATTTTTCACAGCGTTGAGTCCAAAGCGGATCTTACTGTTAATATTTACTTGGTTAATCACAGCATTAGAATTTGTTTCAGTATTTGAAGCGCTAGTGTCGTTTGGAGGAGTTATTTCAGCGACAGGACGAGTGATTACCGAAAATTCTTCAAAACTTTCATTAACATTGGGAGGCAAAACTTCGATGCCCATTTCACGACACTCCGTGACTTCAATGGCGACGCGGTCAATGTCATCTTGGTCGGAAGTGAGAAGTGCGGCCATAAATTCTGCTGGGTAATGCGCTTTGAGGTAAGCGGTTTGATAGCCAATCATAGCATAACAGGCGGCGTGAGAGCGATTGAAGCCATAACCAGCAAACGGTTCAATGTAGGCGAACACTTTTTCCGCGACGCGGCGATCAGTGCCGAGTTTCACTGAGCTTTCAATAAATTTGATTTTTTGTTCGGCAATGAGGGCAAAGATTTTTTTGCCCATCGCTTTGCGCAAAACATCTGCTTCGCCCAAGGTGAAACCGGCCAAGGCTTGAGCGATCTGCATCACTTGCTCTTGATAGACGGCGACGCCGTAGGTTTTTTCTAGAATTGGTTTCAGTTTGGGGTGGAGATATTGAATGGATTTTTCGCCGTGTTTGCGAGAAATGAAATCGGGGATCCAGTCCATTGGCCCTGGACGATAGAGTGCGACCATGGCGATGATGTCTTCAAAGACAGAGGGCTGGAGTAATTTCAAATATCTTTTCATTCCGGAACTTTCCAATTGAAAGACACCAGTGGTTTGGGCTTTTTGCAGAAGCTTAAACGTCTGCGGATCTTCTTCGGGAATGTCATCAATTTTCAAATCAAGATTCTTGGTTTTTTTGAGGATGCGCAAAGAGTTTTGCATAATGGTGAGATTTTTCAGTCCCAAAAAGTCCATTTTCAAAAGTCCGATTTTTTCCACATAGCTGGATTTAGTGGAAGATGAATATTGTGTGACGGAGCCTTCTTTTTTGCCTTGCATTTTTTGCAAAGGGGTATATTCCGTGACTGGTTCACGTGTGATGACCACCCCGCAGGCGTGCATCGAAGCGTGACGCACAACACCCTCAAGACGTTTGGCGCTGTCGACTAATTTTTTGGCATCTCCGCCAGAGGCATAGAAATCTTTAAATTCTTTGACGTTTTCCAGGGCATCGGCGATGGTGGAAAACATCGGGATGAGTTTGGCGGTTTTATCACAGAAATCATAGGGGAAATTGAGTGCGCGTCCGGCGTCGCGGATGGCGGCACGGGCAGCCATTGTGCCAAAGGTGATAATTTGGGCGACGTGGTCATTGCCATATTTTTGACGCACATAATCCAAAACTTCATCGCGCCGATCGTCAGCAAAGTCCATATCAATATCAGGCATTGAGATTCTTTCTGGATTCAAAAATCTTTCGAATAGTAAATCATATTTAATTGGATCAAGATTGGTGATGCCAATGAGATAGGAAACGAAACTGCCAGCGGCACTTCCGCGACCCGGTCCGACGACGATGCCCTGATCCTTGGCCCAGTTAATCATATCTTGGACAATGAGAAAATAGGACGCGAAACCGGTTTTTTCAATCACCGAAAGTTCATATTCCATTCGATCCCTGTGGACTTTCAGAATATCATCCGGCCTAAATCTTTTACTCAGACCTTCCTCGGTCAATTTCCGCAAATAAGTTTCCGTTGTTTCACCCGCTGGCACATCAAAATGGGGGAGTTGAGTTTCGCCTAATTTTATCTCTAGGTTACACTTAGTAACAATTTCCTGAGTATTAGAAAGTGCTTCCGGTGTAGCGGAAAAATGTTTGGCCATTTCTTCGGGACTTTTGAGATAGAGTTTGAAGTCCATCATATTCATCCGATTTTTGTCTTCCACTTTGCGGTTGGTTTGAATACAAAGCAAAATATCTTGCACGGGAGCATCATCTTCTTTGACGTAATGAATGTCGTTAGTGGCAACGAGGGGAATGGCAAATTTTTTGGAAATAGCAATCAGAGCGTCATTAGCAATTTGCTGGGGAGCATATTTGGGGTGGTGCATAAGTTCCAAATAAAAATTGCCTGCGCCAAAAATGTCTTGATATTCCAAGGCGAGCTTCTCGGCTTTTTCCATGTTTCCTAAAATGGCAGCGGAGGGCACTTCGCCTTCGGCGCAAGCACTGAGACCGATGAGGCCTTCTGAGTGGGAGCGCAAAACTGTTTTGTCGATACGTGGTTTATAGTAGAAGCCTTCAAGATGAGCGATGGTGATGAGGCGCATCAGATTTTTGTAGCCCGCTTCATTTTTAGCCAGCAGAATGAGATGATGGCGTTTGCGATCAGCTGAGTCAGGATTTTTGCTGTGAAGATCGGTCGGCGTGATATACATCTCGCAACCGATGATCGGTTTAATCCCACGCGCTTTGGCTTTGATATAAAACTCAATCGCGCCATAAAGCACACCATGATCAGTGATGGCGAGCGAATCCATCCCCAGCTCTTTGGCGCGGTCAAGTATGTCATCGATCTTGGCGAGGCCGTCGAGCAGGGAGAAATGGGTGTGGACGTGGAGGTGGGTGAATTTTGGGGAAATGATTTCTGGCATAATGTTGTTTATAATTTTGTTTATATCCTCCTCTCCTTTAGGGAGAGGATGTCCGAAGGACAGGTGAGGGAAAAGGGTGCTTGAAAAAAGTAAAGCAATATTATTTAAGCGGGGTTATTATTGAAAGGCTTCTCCCTCATCCGGCCTTCGGCCACCTTCTCCCTAAGGGCGAAGGGGATATGGATGTAATTAAAAAACAAAAAACACCCCGCGGAGCGTTTTGGTAATTTCTTGGAAATTGGTTCGCCAGCTGGCGAATTGAATTTTGTCATTTAGTTTGTGCTATCTTCATCGCCCGGAATAATCCAAGGGGTTTGCAAGATAGATTATGAAACCATTATAGCATATCCTTGCCTCGTGGTATAATAGAGCTATGATTATTGCGAATTTTGAACAAGAAGATCATTTATTGGCCTCGGGCTATGATTTTGTTTTGGGGATTGACGAGGCGGGGAGAGGACCGTTGGCCGGGCCGGTGGTGGCGAGTGTCGCTACGCTTAAAGATTTTAAAAATCTAGATTTGTCAGATAAGCGCTGGAATTTTATCCGCGACTCAAAAACACTTTCGGAAAAGCAACGTGAGGCGATGTTTGATTTTATCGGCGAGCATTTCTATGTTGGTGTGGGAATTTGTGATCACAATACAATTGACCGGATGAATATTTTGGAAGCGACGTATCTAGCGATGAAAAAGGCAATCGCTTCGCTAAATTTCAAATTTCAAATTTCAAATTTCAAATCAATGTCAAAATCTGAATTTCAAAATGTCAAAAAAATTATTTTGGTTGACGGAAATAAGTTGATACCGGGTTTGTCGATGGAACAGTTGGCGATTGTCAGCGGGGATAAATTGGTCAAATCAATCGCGGCGGCATCAATCATTGCCAAGGTAACGCGCGATCGGATAATTTGCGAAGCGGATAAGCTTTATCCTCAATATGGATTTTCTCAGCACAAAGGTTATGGCACCAAAAAACATTTTGCAGCGCTCAAAAAATATGGTCCCTGCGAAATTCATCGAAGAACTTTCGCGCCGGTGAAAGATATGTTATGGAAGAGGAAGACATTTGGCGCGTGACGAATTTCCAAATTGGTGATAAAATAGAGGCATAAAATAATTTAGTAAAAACAAAAAAATGATAAACAAAAAATATCTTATTAGTCCACTGTTTTTGCTTGGTATGTTTGTTTTGCATATCGGGCTAGTCTCGGCGAAGACTGACAAGATTTATGTTATTGGCGATAGTATGACCTCGGTTGGCTACAAATTTGCCAATTTGATGTCGAGTGACAATTCTTGGCAAGTGATTAATTTGGGTGTCGGAGGGACTTGCACGGATGCGATAGCCGGGCAGTTGCAAAGTGTGATTGCCGCAGGAGACGCGGGGTATGTCATTATTTGGGGTGGGACTAATGATGAGCTTAAATATGTGTTCGATTCAAAATCAGGTTGCGCGTATGCCAATGGGAATAAGATAACGGCAAATGACATAGAAAAAAATTTGCAGATGATGTATGACTCGGCGCATAATGCCGGAATAAAAGTGGTGACTATTGGATTATCGCCAACCAAGAATAATATCTATGTTACTTGGACTGCGGAGATGCAGGAAATCCAGGACACAGTCAATGCTTGGATGGCGACAGCTAGAAATGTGGATTATTTCATTCCGGTATATGATCAGCTTAAGGACGGGCAGATTCAATATCAGTTGAATACGAATTATAGTTACACCGATCCCAATACGAATAAGCTGGATTATTTGCATTTGAATGATGCCGGAAACGCGCTAGTGGGGGAGTTAATAAAAACGAAGGTTACTTGGACGCATTCCGTTGATACTTCCAATGTGGTTGATTGTGCCAAAAATACTTGTGTCGGCACTTCTTGTTATAATGAAACGGGATATGTGTATGGCACTAAAACAGAAGGTTGCCCCACCTGCATCGCCTCATTTTCTCCCACAAGCCTGACCGTTCCCGGCACTTCCAATCTGACTTTCAGTTCTTCCGGCACCGATAAATTATTAGGTTACTGCACCGGACCAATTCCGATTCCGGAAGGTGATTATGGTTTGGCGTATTCCGGTTATCCCTTTCCTTTTACAACAACACAAACCGGCACGGAAACTTGCATTTTTACTCCCTATAACGGAGCAACAGTGGGAGCGACTTGCTCAGCCAGTGTCATAGTTAATGCCAATAATACCACCTGCGAATGCACCACCAACGCGGCTTTCGGTGGTGGCGATCCTTGCACCGGAGGCTATTGTGATGGATGTCATTGTGTCTATAACGCAATACCGGGCGTAGTTGTCAACGGTGTTTGCGGTAGCGCCAACGGGCAAGCTTTTTCCAGCGCTCCAAACGCCAATCTTTGTTCAGCAGGTATGGCTTCCATTATTTCCGGCTCCGGCCCTTGGACTTGGACCTGTTCGGGATCGGGTGGTGGAACGACTGCCAATTGTAACGCGACAAAAAGTAGTGGAGCCTGTGAATGCACCACCAACGCGGCTTTCGGTGGTGGCGATCCTTGCACCGGCGGAACTTGCGACGGTTGCCATTGTGATTATTCCGATTGCAAATCTAATTGCGCTTGCGCTGCCGATGTGCTTGTCGGATCCACTTGTTCCAATGGTTGTGGTGGTTATTGCAACGGGACAAAAACAGATACTCCCGCGCCTAATCCTGACAGTAATTGCGGAACAGCGGCTAATAGCAATTATGCTTGCGAAGCAACTCAAACATCCGGAACACTCTGCGTGTCAGGTGTTACCTGCTATCCCAACGCCGGCTATCCTCCCAGTCCCTGCCCGACCACTATTGCTTTCTCCGAGACCCAAGCGCATTGGTATTGCGGAACTGATCAAAATTGTTATGCCAAAAAACAAACCGATTGCTCTAAGCCGACTCCTGTTCCAGATCCGATCAAGAATTGCGCAAATATGCCAAACCCAACCAGTTTTTGCCCCAATGGTGAAATGATAACGATTGGCACGGATAGCAATGGTTGTTCAATCTATGACTGCAAACAAAATCTTCCCACCGGCGCTGATTGTGCCCAAAAAGTTTGCTTGGGCAACTCTTGTTGGAATGGTACTAATTATGTCGCCGGAGCTAAAACCACAGATTGCGCCACCGGGCAGGCCAAAGCTTCGCCCAATTCCGTCACCCCAATCACCGAGTGGACCGCTGAACATCCAGCCAAAGAAATTTCCTATATAACTTGGACCTCTACGGGCGCTTCTAAAATGGAAGCGGCTTGCAATGGACCAGTCATTATTGCTCGCGGTGGTTGGTATCTCAATACTGAGGAATGGTATGGTAATGCATTGACTACCTACAAAAAACCAACCGAAGCAACGCCTAGTGGCTATCCAAGCTGGTTTCATGTTGGCACTTCCGGCACTGAAGTTTGCACATTCTATCCGACCAACAAATTCGATGGACTTCCGGGCACGCCTTTTTCCACCACCATTCAAGTCACCGGTGCCCATACTTGTGGTAATAATGTTGTAGAGGATCAAGAAGATTGTGATTACAATCCCAGCAGTGGAGGGGTTAGCTATGTGCCGTGTCCCGAGGGCAAAACTTGCGCGGATTGTAAATGTGTCGTTGAAAGTGACAATAAATATGTCTGTCAACCTGATGATCCAAATTGCGCCAAATCAACTTGCAAGAATGTGAAATGTTTTGATGGTTGTAATAAACAACAAGGCATACGAGATTGTGACGGGTTGAACTAGGCATGAAGCCCTCCTGCTCCGCCAGCTGGCGGATTCGGCGGGGCGAAGCATAAAAACACCAAGTCAGTTTGGTGTTTTTAGTTTAGATCTTTAGGAAAATGAACGGGAGGGATGAAGCTGGACTTGAGTCACATGAAATGCTAATATGAAGACATAAGAGGACCTAATGCAGTCCGTTTGAAAAGCCTGAATTTTTTTGCAAAGAAGGGAATCTCCAGACGAGAAAGACTTTTTAAACGGACCAAAAAATATATGCGTATTGGAATTGATGCTCGAACGATTTTGAACCCGGACCGAGGCGAAGCGATTGGTGCCGGACACTACGCTTATCAACTAATTCGCCATCTCTTGGAAATCGACCGCGAAAATGAGTATGTTTTGTTTTTTGATTTTCGCGTGCGCCAGAAAGATATTAAGAAATTTTCGCGTGACAATGTCAAAATTAAATTTTATCCATTTTCCGATTACAAAAAATATTTGCCGGGGGCGTATAGCGAAATCTTGGGGACAGCCACTCTCGCAAAAGAAAAACTGGATGTGCTGCACACCACTTCTCCGATGAGCAGAATTCCCAGCACCTACTCGGGAAAAACCGTGGTGACAATTTATGATTTGGCGGTGGTGAAAGTGCCAGAGGTTTTTCCGGTTCTCGAGCGAACAAAGACGCGGACGATGCTCAGCATGGCGATTAGTAAGGCGAATAAATTAATTGCGATTTCCGCTTCGACCAAAAAAGATATTTGCGAAATTTTCAAATGCCCAAAAGAAAAAGTGCAAGTGATCTATAGCGGATTTGACAAACGTTTGTCAGAAAAATCGGACATACCACGCGCGGAAGTTTTGAAGCGCTACGAGATGGAGGCAGAGGATAGGTATATGCTTTTTTTAGGAACAATTGAACCATTGAAAAATATCACACGTCTTATGGAGGCTTTTGTGGTGTTCAAAAAACGTTTTCAAGAAGGGGGCAAAAATTTTAACTATAAATTGATTATGGCGGGAAAGCGCGGATGGCTGGCGGCGGAGTATAAACAATTGGCGAAAGATTTGGGAATCGAAAAAGAGATTATTTTTAGCGGCTATATCGTCGGTGATGATCTCACACCACTATTTGCTAATGCCGATTTTTTTGTGATGCCGTCGCTCTATGAAGGCTTTGGCACGACGGTGCTGGAAGCGCTGGCTACCGGTGTTCCCGCTATTGTCTCCAACGTTTCTTCTGTGCCAGAAATTGCCGGAGACGCGGCGAAACTGGTGAATCCGTTGGACACGAAAGAAATAGCTGAGGCGATGTTTCAGTTTTCGCAAGATGAAAATTTGAAAAACAGCTATCGCGAGAAAGGAAAAAAACAAGTGGAGAAATTTAATTGGGAAAAAACAGCGAGGGAGACCTTGGAGCTGTATAAATCTTTGAAATAAATCATTTTTCTGTCATCCTGAGCGAAGTCCGTACTCGGACGCAGTCGAAGGATCTGCTTGAGGTTATCGCTGGGCTTTCTAATTTATTACAGAGCTAGTGATTACGTAAAGTAGATCCTTCGACTCCATAAATTTTCTGATGAAAATTTATTCCGCTCAGGATGACAATTATCAGTATGTTCAAAAAAGTTGATTCAAGAAAAAAATATTCCGAGATGGAGCGTGAGATTATTCAATTTTGGAAAGAGGATGGCACTTTTCGAAAATCAGTCGAACAGAGGAGCAAGGATAAATATTATAGCTTCTATGATGGTCCGCCGTTCATCACGGGTGTTCCTCATTATGGCACCCTACTTTCGTCAATCGTGAAAGATGCCGTGCCGAGATATTGGACGATGAAGGGTTTTCGCGTTGAACGGCGTTGGGGTTGGGATTGTCATGGCTTGCCAGCTGAGAATATGGTGGAGAAAAAACTAGGGCTGAAAAGCAAAAAAGATATTGAAAAAATTGGAGTTGATGTGTTCAACGAAGCCTGTCTTCGCGAAACTTCGCAAATTGCCAGTGAGTGGGAAGATGTGATTGATCGCGTCGGTCGCTGGGTGGAATTCAAGGGCGCCTACAAGACAATGGATAAGGGCTATATGGAATCAGTCTGGTGGGCGTTTTCGCAGTTGCACAAAAAGGGTCTTATCTATGAAGATGTGCGCGTTTCTCTCTATTGTCCACGTTGTTCGACACCACTTTCAAATTTCGAAATCGCGATGGACAATTCCTATGAGATGGATAGTGATCCATCCGTGTATGTGAAAGTAAAAGTGAAGGGCGAAGAAAATACCTATTTTTTAGTTTGGACGACAACACCCTGGACGCTTTTGGCGAATGTTGCTTTGGCGATGGGGAAAGATATTGATTATGTGAAAGTCAGAACTACTGAAGGAAATTATATTCTAGCAAAAGAAAGAGTCGCCAATGTCTTTAAGGAGGGAGAGGTTGAAATTATTGAAGAATTTAAAGGCAGTGATTTAGTTGATAAAGAATATGAACCAATTTTCCCGCACGAAATTGAAAAGGGCTATCGCGTAATCGCGGGGGATTTCGTGACGACGGAAGATGGATCCGGTATTGTGCACATCGCTCCAGCCTTTGGAGAAGATGACTTCCAAGCCAGAAAACCGAATGATTTGCCAATTATCATGAATGTAGATGAAGAGGGGCAGTTTACAGAAGGGGAATGGATGGGTCAAAAAGTCTGGGAGGCTAACAATGAAATCGTGAAATGGCTAAAAGAGAAAAATTTTCTTTTTAAACGTGAGCAAATTACGCACAGTTACCCGCATTGTCATCGCTGTCACACCAAGCTGATCTATAAAGCGCAACCAGCGTGGTATGTGAACGTGGACAAAATTCGTCAGAACTTGCTCGATGAAAATGAAAAAATCAATTGGTATCCGGAATTTTTGAAACATGGCCGATTCCAAAATGGCATTGAAAGTGCGCCGGATTGGAACATTTCGCGTGACCGCTATTTTGGCACTGCCATTCCAGTTTGGAAATGCGAAGCCGAAGGTTGTGGAGAAATTAAGGTTGTCGGATCATATGAAGAATTGAAAGAATTATCGGGAGTGGAACTGCCTGATTATCACAGGCCGGGAGTGGATAACATTACGTTCAAATGCGAGAAGTGTGGTGGCGAGATGAAAAGAATTTCTCAGGTGTTTGATTCTTGGATTGAGGCCGGTTCGATGCCTTTTGCACAGTTTCACTATCCTTTTGAAAATAAGGAAGTGTTTGAAAAAAGTTTTCCGACGGATTTTATTGCGGAATATATCGCCCAAACAAGGGCGTGGTTCTATGTTCTGCACGTCTTATCAGTGGGAATCTTTGGCAAAATCAGTTTCAAAAACGTGGTGACGACTGGAACAATTGCCGGATCAGATGGAAAGAAAATGTCAAAATCTCTCGGGAATTACCCCGATTCAAATATTATCCTAGAAAAACACAGCGCCGATGCTCTGCGATTCTATCTTTTATCTTCACCACTCCTCAACGCACAAAATATCAGCTTTTCAGAAAAAGCCATTCAAGATATCCAAAGAAAAGTGCTTTCTACGCTTTGGAACAGTTATGCATTTTTTACACTGTATGCTGGGGTAGACCAGTGGGAACCGAAAAATAAATTGGGTAGTGTTTCCGATTCAAAAAATCTATTGGACCGCTGGATTGTTTCTGAGTTGCACAAGCTAATTGGTGAAGTCGATGCGAATATGCAAGGCTATGACCTCGTGAAAGCAACGCGACCATTCGAGCTTTTCGTGGACAATCTTTCCAACTGGTACATCAGGCGTTCTCGCAAGCGTTTTTGGAAAAGCGAAAACGACGGCGACAAAAACAGTGCCTATGAAACTTTGCACTATGTGCTCGTAACGCTAGCTAAAACAATGGCACCGTTCACGCCGTTTATTGCCGAGGAGATGTATTTGAATTTAGTAGAGACGCATTGCAATGCGTCTGTACATCTTACGGAATTTCCCGTATCTGATAAAAAATTGATCGATGAAAAATTAAACATTGAGATGAAAAAGGTGCGCGATGTGATTTCTGAAGGTTTGCAACAGCGAGCGTTGAATAAAATTAAGGTGCGTCAGTCATTGGCAACCGCTACGATCAAACATAAAATCGAAAATGCAGAACTAGTTGAAATTATGCAAGAAGAATTGAATGTAAAAAATGTTGCGGTTTCGGAAGCGCAAGAAGAAAATATTAAACTTGATATTGTGATTACTCCCGAACTAAAACTGGAAGGCACGGCGCGCGAACTTGTGCGGGCGATTCAGGAGATGCGAAAAGAGGCCGGCTATGAGGTGGACAATCGTATTCAGGTTGGCTACATTGGCGCGGAGGATGTTTTCACTAAATTTGGCGATCTCATTGCCAAAGAAACTTTGGCCAATAATATTTCCGCTGGAGAATTAGCATCGGCTGATTTGCAAAAAGAGGTTTTGATTGATGAGGTGAAATATGTTATTTTTATTAAGAAGGATTAGCGCAAAAAAGTCTCCTCTCCCTTAGGGAGAGGATGTCACGTACTCGTGACAGGTGAGGCCATGGAATAGTCTCTTCAATTCCTCTTCTCCCCTCGGGAGAGGATGTCCCGACGTAACGTCGGGACAGGTGAGGGCAAGGGTGTTGCTAGCGATGAGAGCTTTGTATAATAGAGAGTAATAAATATATCAAACGCCCTTGCCCTCATCCGCCCTTCGGGCACCTTCTCCCGAGGGGAGAAGAGGCATGAAATAAAAAACTGATGAAACTTAGAATAAAGTTAACAACTAAAGCCTTACAAAGAAACAGAAGTCTAAGAAGGGAATCCACTCCGCAAGAAATAATTCTCTGGTCCAGAATTAAAAACAGACAATTCAAGAATCTAAAATTTAAAAGACAATATCAAATTGGAACCTATATTGTAGACTTTATTTGTGAGGAAAAGAAACTAATTATTGAATTAGATGGTTGGCAACACAGTGAACAAGAAAGTTATGATGCAGAAAGAACGAAATATCTAGAAAGACAGGGTTACAAGGTAATAAGAATTTGGAATGGAGAAATTAATTCTAATTTAGCCGGAGTGTTTTTGAAATTTGATGAGCTTTTGTAGGGCTTCTCCCTCATCCGGCCTCCGGCCACCTTCTCCCTAATGGAGAAGGGGATATTAATAAAAATTTTGTCTCAATGCTATGCTCGAATTTCAAAAAACAAAAATCGAAGGCGTGTTTCTCATCAAGCCACAGGTGATCGGAGATCATCGCGGGTTCTTTTTGGAAACCTATCGTGAAGAAGAATTTTTGGCGGCGGGGATTGATGTGAAGTTTGTCCAAGACAATCATTCTTTCTCGACTGAAAAGGGTGTGCTTCGTGGACTGCATTTTCAAAAACCACCATTCACGCAAGCAAAATTGGTACGCGTGATCAAAGGAAAGGTGATTGATGTGGTGGTGGATTTGCGGAAATTTTCTCCCACTTTTGGTCAGTGGGAAAGTTTTGAGCTTTCGGAGGATAATTTTCAAATGCTTTTTGTGCCACACGGAATGGCGCATGGCTTCTGTCTTGTCACGGAGAATACACACTTTGTCTACAAGGTGGATAACTACTATAATGCCAATAGTGATAGGGGAATCCTCTGGAATGATCCAGATTTGAACATTACTTGGCCAGTCGAAAATCCCATCATCTCCGAAAAAGATTCTAGGCTACCAACTTGGAAAGAGTTTTTGAAAGATAATCCATTTTAAGATTAAAATAAATTCTATGAAAATTCTCATCACCGGTGCTGCCGGATTCATTGGCGCGAATTTCACTCGCTTCATCGCTGACAAATATCCAGACTACACCATCATTGCGCTCGACAATTTATCTCCCTATGGCAACCGGGAAAACATTGCTGATTTGGAAGTGGCAGGAAAAATTATTTTCGAGAAAGCCGATATCACGGACTCAGAAAAGATGAGCGAGATCTATGCAAAATATCAGATAGACCATGTGGTTAACTTTGCCGCAGAAAGTCACAATGACCGGGCCATTCTTGACCCTTCCATTTTTGCGCGGGCCAATGCTCTTGGTGCGCAACAAATGGTGGAAGCTTCTCGCCAATTCAAGGTGAAAAGACATGTACATGTTTCGACAATTGAAGTCTATGGTGAGCAAGGAAAAGATGTGCCATATTTCACCGAAAAAAGTCCTTTGAATGCCAAAACCCCTTATTCCGCCGCCAAGGCAGCTGGAGATTTGCTGGTGCGGGCCTATATGCACACGTACCGAGACATGGACATTTGCATCACGCATTGTGCCAACAACTATGGACCATACCAATTTCCGGAAAAACTGATTCCTTTGGCGGTGAGCAATCTGATGCAAGGAAAAAAAATTGCGCTCTATGGTGATGGCTTGCAACGGCGAGATTGGCTGCATGTTTTGGATCATTGCCGGGCGATTGATTTGGTACTCCATATGCCCCAAAAAGTCGAGTTCGGTGAAGAGGCAGCGACTGATGCGTCCAAGCTGCCTATTTTTGATATTTCCGCCAGAAACGAAGTGACCAATTTGGAAATCGTCAAAATAATCCTCGATGAAATGAATTTGGATTTTGACCAGTGGGTGGAATTTGTGGCGGACAGACCCAATCATGATCGGCAATATCTCATCAATCCGGAAAAAATCGAAACACAGCTCGGTTTTGCGCCGGTCACAAATTTTGACAAAGGAATGCGGGAGACCGTGCAGTGGTACGTGAAAAATCGAAAATGGTGGGAAGATATTTTGGCGCGATCAAACAACTTGCAGATGGACTGGAGTAAGAAGTAATAATATGGAAAACAAAAAAATTAAAGTGATTGTTATTGGTGCTAAGGGGATGCTGGGGCGGGCGCTGACGGAGGTTTTTGTTGGTGATAGATTCGAAACTTTGCTTTGGGATCGCGAGCAGATTGATATTTCCAATGGCGAAATGGTTGCGGAGCTGATTGAAAAAGAGAAGCCGGATTTGGTGATTAACGCGGCGGCGCATAATGCGGTGGACAAGATTGAGGAAGACGACACGACTTTCGAGCTGGCCAAAAAAGTTAACGGAGATGGTCCGCTAAACCTAGCGCTTGCTTGCAAGGAAGCGGGATCAGTGCTGGTGCATTTTGTGTCAGACTATATTTTTGACGGAGAGCAAGGGGAATATGTGGAAACGGATTTACCTCATCCCATTTCTCGTTATGGCGAAACTAAACTGATTGGTGAACAGAATGTGGCGAAAAATTGTGACGCATATTATCTCATCCGCATCTCCAAACTATTTGGTCCACCGGCGCTTTCCGTTGGTGCGAAGAAAAGTTTTTTTGAAACGATGCTTGAGTTAGCTAAAACGAACACAAGTCTTAGGGTGGTGGATGCGGAACTTTCCCGTTTTACCTATTCTAAGGATCTGGCGGAGGCGGTGAAAAAATTGTGGAAAGACCAATTTTCTTTTGGGATTTATCATCTTGTGAACGAAGGAGCGGAGACTTGGTTTTCGGCGCTCAAAAAAGTTTTTGCGATTGCGGGCATAGCTGATGTGGAAATTATTCCCGTTTCGTCCGATACATTTCCACGACCGGCCAAGCGACCGGCGTCATCAATCCTTAAAAATACCAAATTTCCCAAATTGCGGAATTGGGAAGAGGCGGCAAAGGAATGGATGGGTAAGTAAAAATATCTTGTCATCCTGAGCGAATCCGCCAGCCGGCGGAGAAGTCGAAGGATCTACTTTCCATTATCGTAAGCTCCGTTATTAAGCAGAAAGCTCTGGGTTACGGTTTGCAGATCCTTCGACTACGTCCCGATTGCTATCGGGACTCCGCTCAGGATGACAGCGTTTTATTTTTAGTGTATAAAAAATTCCAACCACTTCGGTTGGATTTTATTTTGATAAAATAGGTTCTAAAAAAGAAGAGTCCCAGAAGATCTCGCGAAATCTTCTGGGGGTAAGGGTGGCAAGTGCAAAAGGAGGTTGGGAAAAAGTGAATGTTTGGGTTGACGGAATTGTCGCGAGGTGCTTGCCGATAAATATATATTTACGACGTTGGAATTTTTTCGCATAAAACTATATGTGCGATGATTTTTTCCGAAGTCGGAATTTGGTTGTTTCTGTTAGCAGAAGCAATGCTTTTTATTTGCTCGAGCAAAGAAAGCGGCATCTGCCAACAGAATAAAGAACTGACTATAACTTAGCAAATTAAATATGTTTTGTCAATTTTATCAAAATTTTTTGTCAATTTTTTTATTATTCATCAGACGTGGCAGTGCCACGTCGCTATAATTTTCCCTTTGACAAAGCGCAAAAAACCTGCTATAATGGTAATATAGTGAAGTGAGAAATGTGCAAAACAACGGGTGAAAGCCCGTTTTCTTTATTTCCAAACCAGTGGGGGATAATACGCCAAAATGAAAAAAAATGTCCAAAAAATCAATAAAGTCGCTTTAGTTATGATCAGTCTGGCATTGATGCTGGTTTTTGTCGCGCCGGCCTTGGCCAGCGAGATCACGTCGGAAAATGTGATTAAATATGTCAATGAGGCGCGAGCCAAAGAAGGACTTGCGGAATTGCAAATTAGTGAAAAATTAACCGCGGTGGCAACGGCGAAAGTGAATGATATGGTAGCGGAGCATTATTTTGCGCATACATCGCCCAAAGGACTCACGCCGTGGCATTGGTTTGAGCTCAAGGGCTATGACTATAAATATGCCGGAGAAAATTTGGCCATTAATTTCACGACGGCGGAAGCCGAGCAGTTGGCTTGGATGAAAAGTCCGACTCACCGAAAAAATATCTTACATGAAAATTATCGTGAGATTGGCGTGGCGGTGGCGGCGGGGGAAGTGAATGGCACACTGGGAATTATCGCGGTGCAAGAATTTGGAGCACTGGCGCATCCCGGCGCGGGCAGTGACGAGAAGAATTTTGCTCCGGCTAAAGACAAGACTTTGCCGGATACGACCAAATTTGTGCCGACCGTTCTTTCGACCGGAGATCAAAAAATTAATCAAAAGATAGACGAAAATTTGAAAAAAGCGGGAGAGGAGATTACTGCGCCTAAGAGCAATTGGACTTTGGCGGACGGCGCGGGAAATGCTTTTTGGTTGATCCTGTGCATCATCGCCATCCTGCCGTTGGCAATTGTGCAGATTGTCTCTGTCGGCAGATCGCTCAACTTGCCGGGCTTTCAAGATATGGTCCGAAAGGGTTATGCCACGAACGCGATGCGGATTCCACGAGAATATTTCCGCAGATTGAAAGTTAAAAATTATGACAAATATCGAATAGTAAAAGTAAGAGTAATCACTGCCTAGGATTTTAGCCCCTACCGATTCTCGGAAAATCACTTCTGAGATCAGGTAGGGGATAAAACCCCAAAAAACAAAAACAAAATAAAATAAAACAAAAACAAAAATCTCGAAAGAGAAAAAATCAAAAAGACTAGATTCCTTGTCTTTCCCCAAATTTTTTTGGGACCTCAAATAAAACGGTGTTGGCGTTATCGTCGAGGCCGTTTTTTTATGGAAATATTAGTTTCAGACATCCGATGTCCCTTATGGACATCGGATGTCTGAAGAGCTCTGGGATATTGACAAAATGGTTTTTTCGAGCTAGAATTTTGGATTATGGAAAGAACATTAAAAACAAGGAGAAAGGGAGAAAAATGAGGGTGCGATACTTTAATATGTTAGTTACGGGCTATGGTCAGGATTCTTTTGGAAAAACAATTGCTAGCATGATTCGACGGGAATTTTCCGGTGGCTGTGTCAGTTTCGTTGACCAGCCAATGCGAGCATTGGAAATTTTCAAAAAATTCAATTATCAAATTGTTGCCTGCGATTTCTATCTCGGAATAGATGACTATACCGGGGTGGATTTTCTCCTGGAAGCAAAAAGATGCTATCCTGAAACCAAGACGGTTCTTTTGACAAAAAATTTTCGTGATGAGTATTCGGCAATCAAGCTGGATACGTTAAAATTGCTCAGGGCGGTCGATTGTGTTTGGCAAAAGGAGCCATATCAAAGAGCGCCACTCAGCGCGGAAAAAATCATAGCGACTATCGGGGGGTTATTGCAAAACAAGCAATATCCGCTAATCAATGTTTTGGCCTATTTTCGGTCGAGAGCATAATTTTAGTTAGGGCAGAAAAAGGAGGGGAAAAAGATGACAAGCAAATTAGTAAGCGTTATCGTTGTAGACGATAATCGCGAGATTGCGGAAATGTTGAGAGAATTTTTCCGCATCTCCGGTTTTGTAGTCAGCGCATTTGCGGATCCCCATGAAGCCTTGGCAGCGATTGTCGGGGGAACGTTGACGCCGGATGTTATGGTGACGGATTACTCCATGCCACATATGAACGGGATGGAGCTGATCCAGGAAGTAAAAAGGCTACTTCCCGGATTGAAGACAATCCTTATTTCCGGAT
>Ga0268283_1000675_pt1 | contig 20014 bp, 17 predicted proteins | sample saktaG_13_FD_190140 | JGI IMG/M metagenome (GOLD analysis project Ga0268283, IMG submission 190140) | Saline water microbial communities from Sakinaw Lake, British Columbia, Canada - sak_2013_06_06_36m | ecosystem: Environmental > Aquatic > Non-marine Saline and Alkaline > Saline ... | reverse complement strand
AGGATCACATTCATCTCTATAAAGTTTCGCGACCAATTGACACCCACCTCAGATATCTGTAAATAATAATGCATATCCATTTTCATGCACGGGGGCGAGCAAAAGTCCTTGGTCATGATGGTTTAGTCATCAAACCTGATGGGTTGTATTCAGAAGTAGCATAGTGTGACAGATGACCTGATGAATCAAATGTAGATTCTTTTGATTCCAGACCTGATGAATTGTACTCAAAAGAAGTGTAGGCCATCAGGGTACCTGTTGCGCCATAGAGGGAAAATTTAGTCATCAAACCTGATGAGTTGTACTCAAAAGTAGCGTAGTCTATCAGATGACCTGATGAATCATATGTGGATTCTTTTGATTCCAGGCTTATTGAGTCATATCCATACCCAGAGTTGACTGTCTGTTGATTTTCCGGTGTTATGTGTGCTCGACAAAAAGTACGAAAGCACTGCCTTTGAGGCTCAGAAAGTGAGCCAGGTGGAGCTAACCGACTACTCCCTTTAATTAATAACGATGCTGCCATGCCCAAACTGGTAAATATACAAATAATACAGAGTGCGATTAATAATACAAAACTCTTTTTCACGTTCCCTCCTATGTAGTTCGGATCGCTCCATGTTTTCGATGGGATTACGGATAAAATTATTCAATCACCAGCCTGATCAGCTCATCGATCTTTCCGCAAACGGGCTTTGTTTTGAACAGATTTTCTTTTGTGCAGTACAAGTAGCCTTGCGCCAACGGTGTATAACTTCGCGTGATCTCCTGGCGATCGATGTAAAGATTGGCCAGATTGAAAAATTGGGTTTCCTGATTTTCAAACAATTTGTTGACGATCGAAGCGATTTGTTTGACCAGATCGTTACGGAGATTTTCTTTGGCTTCCGTTTCGGAAGGCAGTTTCATGGGAATGGAGTCGATGCCGGCGTCTTTTACTTCATCCTGAAAATCGCTGTTGTATTCGACATTGGCGTTAAACTCCCGGATAAATTCGATGGTACCTTTTTGAGTGTCGAAAACCCTGACCGCGGCCTTCGAGAAACCCTGTATTTTCCCGGTGCCTTTGGTGTAGGTCACAATTTGATATCTGGGGGTTTTGATGACTTTGGGAGGAACGTTCGGCCAGTTTTTTGTATGAGGGCCGTAAGTTTTGACCATTTGCGCATATTCCGGATTTTCGGCGACATCTTCTCCTACGGTGACCTTGGCGGTTGAATTGCGTTTATCGATAGTCGATTCCACCTTGAAAAGAGAAACCGTTCCCGTGATAATCAAGTCTGCCCCCAAAATGTTATTGGAGGCAGGGGCTCCTTTCTGCTGTTCCTTGATGGCGATATCGATTTTTTCGCGCTCAAGAATGCTGATGCCATATGGCAGCGTTTTATAAAGTTGACTGATGAGAGAATCTGAGAATTGCCTGCCGACATCGATGTCCGTTGATGGGGATTCAAAAGTCGATATGGCGATGTTTCGATGAATATTTTTTTCGATATAATCCTGCGAATCTCTTAAGATTAAAGAGTTGTTGAAATTGGTTTCATCCAGAATCGAAGACAGTACCGCGTACAGATACGACAGACTGAAATTGCTGCCATTATATGCGGTCTGGGCTTTTTTCTGGTAATAATTCGACCCATTGACTTTGATTGTGGCAATTTGTTCTTGCATTTCCGGCAAATTGACGAGTGATGCTTTCTGCCAGGCTTTCATCCACTTGTTGTCCGAAATCAGTCGATTGATTTCGCTATCGAGTAAGGCTACCAGAGCCTCTTTGTTCGGAACCTGGTTGAAATCAACGGGAAGAGGCGAAAGATCTTTGTAAGTGTGCAAACTCGAAACGACTTTATCGATATAGGATGTAGACAAATAATTGTTGTATTCGTTCAAGGCGCGGGTCAGTTTGTTGAACAGTTCGACATAATTGTTGTTTTGAGATGACGGCGGGGCGATTTCCAGCGATTCGTTGTAAATTTTTTTGGCAAGATCCAGCTTAAATGCGGCGATATTCTTGTTTACAGTTTGAATCAGTCGATTGTATTCTTCAGCTTTGGATTTTCTTTCCGTTTCGACTTTATCTTTGAGATCGTTGAGCTTGTCGATTTCCGATTTCATCCGGTGCTGGCTGTCATCCCATTTTTGCGTCTCCTTGATTTTATCGATACGGGTGTCAATTTGCTGAATGTCTTCTTTATCGGTCAAAGATGCATGCCCGTATTGTGTAAGTATATCGTTAGAGATAAAGATTTTCGTATTTTCCAGGCGTTCTTTGATATCGTTCTGGGATGAAGAGCCCGGGTTTTCAAGAATTGCGCTCTGATAATATTCTGCGGCTTTGATATAGTTTTTTAACTGATAAAATTCATTGCCTTTTTCGACGTTGATGGATGCGGTGCATCCGGCTGATACGAGAAACAGGAAAATGAGAACACATTGTTTAGAATTCATTTTTCACCTTGATATGCATATAAAAGGTCAATCTTTAAGAATATCGCTCATCGAATCCTGAAAAGAAAATCACCGTCTTCATTGCTTAAATTATCAAATTGAGGTCGTTGTCTCCGGGAGGTTGCCTTTTCCACTTTTTCTTTGACATATATGGCAAGTTGATTAAATGTGGCATATCCATTACGATCATGCAGATCCAGCCCTTTTTTTCCTATTCCATCGATAATGGCCTGCGTAAATGGTGAATGCTCCGTTCCATCGCTGACCGGTTGATTGTCTCCGGCAGTCAAAATGTTGATAGCTTTTCTGGACAGCAAATCTTCATAGTATATATGGTCCGATTTGGAGGCAGTTGAAACAGACCGTTTCATGGCCAGTCCGGAAAAACAACTGTCCAACAGCAATGCAACATGTTTGGCTTTCATGTTTTTTGCATAATAATCAAGCTGATTCAAATTGATGGCGCTGTTGTCATATTGAATCAAATTCATATCGTTAAGAGATATATCAGCATCATAGGGTATCAGATATCCAAGTTTTTCCTGGTTGTTAATGGTTATTCCTTGCCCATGACCAGCAAAATAAAACAGAAAACTGTCAGATTCTTTCGATTTGCCATGAATCACAGAATATTCGTTCAGAATGTTCTGTCGGGTTGCATTACTGTTATAAAGCTCGGTTACAATAAAACCTTGCGCCTTCATCATTTCAGCGACGGATTTGGCATCATTGGTCGCATTTTTCAACTGGTCGATATCGCTGCGTTTGTATTTATCGATTCCAATGATAAGTGCATACTGAGTTTTGTACCAGTTGGTAAGCTCTTTAATGCCAGGTGTAATGTTTTCTTCATGTGAAGGCTGGCTTGCCTGTCGATGAATAACTATCGATTTGACACTTTTATTTCCGGCGTTATCCAGAGCAGATATCTCAATCACATTTTTTCCATCATTCAGTTGAACTGTCGCCTGAAATCTGCCTGTTGAATCAATCGACGACCTTTGCCCATTGATTTCAAGTACAGATATGCCGGAATCACCGACAGTTTTCCCTTTAAGTACAAAAAGTTTTTGATTAACCGTCGATTCATTGATGCTATCAGCAAGAATGATTTTTGGCGGAATTTTAGGCTTGTTGGTTCGTAATACGGGTTCTTTCGCTGTTGTGACTGTTTTCTGCTCTGCTTCCGGTTTAATTTTATTTTTTGCTTCAGGTTGCAATTCTAAATGCAGCCTTTGATTTCTGCTAAGGTTAATTTTTTGCTCACTCATCTGATAGCCATTTTTTTCTAATCGAATTGATACCATGCCCGGTTTTAGAATGAATTTAAACGGACTGGTTGCTGTCTTCACACCGTCAATGAAAATACTTGCCCCATCCGGGATTGAACTAATACTAAGTTCCACTTCTGGCAGTCCGGAATCTGATTTTAAACTTGAGTTGGTTGTGGCGTTTTGTTTTTTTTCGATATCCAAAGGAAAAGCGTGATGTGGTAAGATCAGCAGGAGGGTAAAAATGACAAACGGTTTTTCCCAGTTGTTTTTAAAATATTCACTTCTGCTGGAATCGGTCTTCATGGTTATGCTCCCTTGATCAGGTGGCTGGAAAAAACAAGTCATTTCCTAAGTCTTACATGGATTGAGGCGACTCTTAATTTGATAAAACGAATTTAATCTACATTACACCCAAATTCACCAACTCCACCCGTCGATTCGCTGCACGGCCGGCATCGGAGTCATTGGAATCAATCGGCCGGGTTTTGCCATAACCAACGGTTTTCAGCCGGTTGACATCGATTCCATAATTTTTGATAAGAAACTGTTTGATGCTATCTGACCGTTTATCAGACAGGGTCTGATTGTATGCATCACTGCCCTTGGCATCGGCGTGGCCCTCGATGGAGATGATACAACTTTTGAGTGAATCGGAACTTAGGGCTTTGCCAATTTCATCCATTTGTGCCAAAGAGGTTTTGGATATTTCCACACTGTTATATTCGAAATGAATTGATACCGGTATTTTTGGCCGTGTCTGGGGTTTGTACTGAATTCCCCGAGTGAGTTCCGTGGATTTCTCTTTCAGCTGAGATTCGATCACATCTGAGTTGATAACCGTTAGGCTCCTGCTGGTTATCGGAATGTTAGCCTGGCATATCGCGAGTCGTTCTTTGATCCGGGGAATATCAAGTTTTAAACCCGAATATTTGGCTTGGACAGCTGGGGATTGATACAGATTCAGGACTTCATTGTACATGGCTGCTGACAGACTGAACTGCTTCTGCTGAAAATAAATGTCGCCCAATCCGATATAGGGATAGGGAAACCGCTGATCCGTATGAATGGCTCTTCGATAAAGCTCGGTGGCATCTTCTAATTTGCCCTGCTCCTCCAATAGCACTCCCAGGTTGTTCAATCCCTTTGGATAATCCGGGCAGCGTTGAAGCAACTGTATCATTTTATCGATTTGCTCCGATGGGACTGAAGAAGACATTGCGATTTCGAGTTCTGAATCAGCATTGTCACAGCTAAGACCAAATGCCCAAAAAGGCAGAATCAGCAATAACAGCGCTCCAAAAGTTATCATGTATTTCATAAGCTTCTCCTGTCAAATATAATGTCATTGCACACAATGTATCAGACTCAATTCGGATCTAATTGTCAATAACTTGATATTGAATCCGTTTCTGGGAAATATTCAATTGTTGCGCTGTATGAATGCGGCTACTTACATTTTTCAATCCATCACTATTGTTTGAAAGCTCGATAAATGGCTGATGGCTGAATTCGGTTGGAAACAGCTCAAATGGCTGATCCGACATAAAGGCGATTACCTCTTCCTGGCCAGTGGGTCCCGAGACTTCCAATGCCGTTTCAGCGTTATCATCCACAATCACATAGGTTCGGCCGCCATGAATCAGGGGTTCGGTCTGATAGCGATTGGGAAATAATTGAACCACTTTTTTGTCTGTGGTCAAACCGATAATGACAACATGGCAGTCTTTATCAGACCTGAAATAATAATGGATACGCTCGCCAATGCGAAACTGGTTTTGGTTCGTCCACAGGGACAGATCGGCTGGTTTTGTATTCAGTCCCAATGCAGTCAGCATGGATACGATTTTCTCATACCTCATGAAAGTTCCTGAAGTTTCCACTGGATCTGTGATTGATGGCGATTCTGAAGCTGAGGTGTTGTTATCATGACTGCCGGAAATCGCATTGGTTTTATGCCCCATGAAACGATTGATACTGAAAATCAGTCCAGTCGCCAGTACAGCTAATATTCCGCAAATGATAGCCCATTTTAACCGCGACGGTAGCCATGTAAAATTATGAAAGGCATTTGACGTTGCCGGCAAAGACCTGGAGGAAGGGGATTCATCGCTTCGAGATGCGGGTGTTTCCATTTTCGATTCCGGCTGGGCGATGAAAAACGTTTTAAAAGGGTTAAAAGGTGATTCCGGTAAGCCAGACGCAGATCTTTCACCTTTTGTAAGCGGCTCGGATAAAATGACGGTTTTGAAAGTGTCCACTACTGATTCGATTGATTGATTCTTTGGGCCGGTTGGCTTTGCCGCATAAGCCTCGGTAATGGCCTGGCTGAACGCTTCGGCGGTTTGAAACCGGTCTTCAGGTATTTTGGCGATCGCCTGCTTGATAACCCGGTTGAGCTCGGTTGACACTTGAAAATTCAGGCTGACTGGATCCAGCGGTTCCAATCTTAACACTTTGTGCATTATCGTGGCCATTGTTCGGCCATCAAACGGATTTTCACCGGTTACGAATTGATAGAAAATTATCCCTGCACAAAACAGGTCGGTCCGGCCATCCACGATCTGCCCCGTAAATTGTTCTGGAGACATGTAATTGGGTGTCCCGAGCATCGTTCCCATTTGTGTTAGATTCGATGATTCAACATGCGCGATACCGAAATCAGTTATCTTGACCTGCCCATCTGGTAACATGATGATATTTGCCGGCTTGATATCCCGATGAACAATACCGTGTTTGTGGGAATAGGCGAGTGCTCCCAATATCTGCGACATGATCTTGATGATGGTATTCATTTCGAACCGTTCGTTTCGATCGAAAATATCTTTCAAAGAACGACCTTGAACAAATTCCATGGCAATAAATGCAGTGCCCTGATCTTCGCCATATTCGTATACCGATACGATATTGGGATGATTTAGCAGTCCGGCTGCTTGCGCTTCCCGTTTGAAGCGCGTGGTGATTGTATCTGTCGGGTTTGTACCTGGGTCCTGATCGCCCAGCAGGTCCTTAGAAATGGTTTTCAGCGCGACCGTGCGATTGATGAACGGATCCAGAGCTTTATAGACAATGCCCATGGCGCCTTTGCCTAACTCGGCTCCAATAATGAACTTGCCCAACTTTTCCGGATTGTCACTCATATCGCCTTTCCAAAGCGGTCAGGGTCATAATTGTTTGATGGTGAAATGCGAATTCTGTCCAAAGGCTACTTTATCATCATTCTTTAACGGTTTCAGGCAATAGGGAGTGATTTTCACTCCGTTAATATAGCTAAAATTGGTTGAATTACAATCAATTAAATAGAGCCTGGCATCCGTATTGATGAAGAGGACATGGACGCGCGAGATTTGACTGTCGGAAAGTAAAAATCCATAACTCGTGTTCAGACGACCGACTGAGAGAACGGTTTCAGGCAGGACGGTAAAGCTGTTGAGTTTGTCAGAAATGGAATAATGGGTTGCGGCCGAATGGCGTTGTTCGCTTGAGGCACGCTTTTCGATGAATTGATCGATGTGCCGATTGGGCGATGACCTTAATGGAACCATTTTTTCGATATTCGCCAGCTTCAGGTAGGTGATGAACTTCTGGCTGGGCTTGTAAAAAAACAACGACCGTTTTGCATCCCCGGCTTGCTGGATCAACGCCATCATGCTTTGGATGGCGTAGCTGTCCATGAATTGCGTTGCGCTGACATCGACGAAGATTTTTCCTGCTTCCGGGAGGCGCATCATGATCTCAGTGATATCTGTATAGTTCTTCCCGGCATTTTTTCTTGAAAGCTTGAAGATTAATAATTTGTCATCAATCCCGGCGATCTGGATCTTTCCAACAAAAACGTTATTGTCAGTTAAATTTGTTGTTCCAGCAACGAGAATGAATTCATTATCGAAGTTGACAAGGTCTCCAGGCATGATCTCGGCAAAGAAGCATTTATGGTTGTTGATGAAAAACTGCCGGTTGCAGTTGATAAAAAACTTAGGCTCTTCATTACGAATGTTAAACTGGTAATCATCGAACGACATATCGACCGGCAAGTCTTCATAGGTCATTACATCCACTTTCGTGGCAAAGAGGGAGAAATGTTTGAGTGTAATCATGACCGGCATGGCGGGAAGTGATTAAAGACCATATTTGATCCTAAAATGGGATCTCCCCAATTCTATGGTGGCCTGCTCTTCCAGAGTGCAAGACGCCACTGGAATTCCGTCAACGATTGTCTTGTTGGACGACCCATTGTCATTGATGACGAATTTGCCATTCTGAACTTCAATCGAGCAGTGGATTCCGGATACCGCATCATCCGAGAGCACAATATCGTTGGTCTTGGCCCGACCAATGGTCATCTTGCGGTTAAACAGTTCATAGCTGTTGGTCGGTATGCCATTGACGTCGAGCAAAACGAGCCATCCCGCCAGATTGATTTTTGGTGCGGAGGAACTTGCTCCTAGAATGACCGTTTCGGCCATATCCGAATCGCGTTTAGGAGAGAGAAAAGTTTTGGTGGGGGGAGCAGGCGAGCGCACTGGAAAAACTGCGGCGGCGGAACCGGCAAACACGGTTTTCAGTTCATTATCTCTGGCACAGACCGGACATTCCAATAAGACGTCAGGAAAGCGATGACCATTTGGACATTGATTCATGAATCCCCCCTTTATGGTTGAAAGGGACGCAGATTCAACTGCGTCCCTTATGGAATATCATTCCTTGACATCGATATATTCGAAATCGGCGAAACATTTAAATGTACTTACCCCAAAATACCCAACCGTAAACGGCGAATTGGTATCGTTCATGTTAATGACCGGCGAATCATTGATAAAACACTGAATGTTGCTACCGCTCACTTTGACTTTCAAAATGTACCAGGTATTGGGTTTGATCCTTCCTCCCGCCAGAAAATCGAGCCTTCGGGGATTGGCCAGATCAATCCATTCGTTGTTGACCATTTTGCCCAGCACAGCCCCTTCCTCTCCAGCCAGTCGAAACATATAGTAATTGTTCGGGTCCACCATGCGGAAAACAATTCCGGAGCCGATAAATTTCCGCTGATTAGCTAATTCTTCCTGTGTCGGCGAAGCGGATCTGTCGTAACTGATCCGGGTTTTAACTTCGATGGTGGCATTCGAAATCTGTGGTGCTGAAACATACATGATTGCATTCAGGGCACGAATATCTTCGCTGTTTTGTTTTAAACAGCCATTTTCACATCCAAAAAGCCCAGGTGTAGGACCTTCCCAAACCCAGTACGCCTTGCCGTTTGAGCGCCAGATGTTGCGCATGGTGCCGTTACCGGGATCAAACTCATCGAAAAAAATAGAATCCGTGGCGGTTTTGGGTACTTCCCTTATGATGGTTTGCTCTCTCACGATAGTCTCTTGTGCACAACCGGAAGCCATCAACAAAACAACCGCCAATAAAGCCAAACAACCTTTTTTACCTTTAACACCAAATCCGTTCATTTTACCTCCTTTTTTCGTTGTTGATTAAAAATCCTCTTGCCATTCATCCCGAGATATTTTCCATTCATACGAAAATATGTGTTGATAGTCATTTTGTCATACCCTTTTCTTTTGAGTTCGACTTCTGGATTGTCTACCACGCCATCCATTTGATCAACTCCCTGTTTTCATGGGATACGGCAGAATCGTTCATTACCGATAAATAGCCCAACCAACCGATGGATGCCAATTCTTCTCCCATGGTAAAATGTCCCTTGATCTGTTTAGTACTATAGAGCAGTCCCCCTTTATCGCTTAACCTTTGAAGGTTTAACATTTCCTGGTAAATCGCCTGCATGCGTTTTTTTGCGTTTGGGTCGCCTGTCTCACGGGCAAGTTCCTCCCATGCTTTGGCGACTCCTAGTGTACCTTCCGACCAGACGATATCGTTCAATGAACTCCAGTCGATCATCTTACCTGTCAGGGGACCCTCCTCGTATCGCACATCCGCTACCTCGCCGTCATAAGGGCGGTACCCTTTTATCTTACCTTCTTTTCCTTCAGGGGTCCGATAATACCAGTTGGTTTGAAAGTGATTATCCGCATATTCCAAACATCTTCGTGCCCGGGCCAGATATAAGTCCGCAGTCGACTGCTGCTTACTTTCTGCAGACAGTCGAGCCTGCTTGATCAGGTATAAGGCTCCCCAAGAGCAGCAGTCCAGGGCTTTGGCCCGATCAAGTCCTTCCGGGCGCCATCCTTGGTTGAAAGTTCCAGCAACTTCGTCCCATAAAAACTGATCGATTCCTTTCCCGATATTCCACGCGAGATTCTCACAAGTGATGTCCAGGCCGCGGCCGCGATAGACACGTGCCGCGAGAATCAATGCCTGGAAAAGATCCAGATTATGCTCAGTGGAACACCAGGAGATTTTTTCATATCCTGGTGGCCGGGTATAACCTTCGCTGCCGACGCCATTATATCCACCTTTTACCAGACCGGTTTCTGAATCGATCAAGGGAATGATGTAGCCAGTGAGGATACGGCGAATGGGTTCTTCCCATTCCGTGTTCTGGCCCATCATCCCGGCCAGAGCCAGCACGCCAAAGAAATGCGCGACTTCTCCGGTTCTCACATCCGGTGAGATATAGTTATCTCCCAAAACGTTTGCACTTCGCGGAATCTTGCCATCGGCCGAAACTTGAGCAGCCCACGGACGTAGGATCTGTTCGGCCTTCATAACTTCCCCCTTGAGTAAAAGTGCTTTGGCCAGACACGAACTGCCGTAAAGGGTTATCCGGCCATAACGGCTCAAATATTTTTCATCCGGGTTGTACCCGAGGTACCGATAATTGACAATCAACCGGCCGTTGGGCACCCTGAATGCAACATTGTCCGATTTTAGCGCGTCCAGCTCCTGCGCAGCCATCCAGCTCTCAAGACCAGGCCATCCAACCGGCGATTTCGAATCAACTGGCATTTCCGGCTGGCTGAAAACAATCGATTCATTGGCTGAGTGTGGCTTCCGGATGATTTGACGGGTGATTTCGGCAAATCTTTCGCTGCTGGCATTATAAAGGGCGAGTTTCAATATAAAAGACTGTCCATAGTCTCTCCCCTGTCGTCCGATGATCGTCCTTACCCGAAAGCTGAAAGGATCCGGCTTTTCAATCCCGGTTTGTTCATACTCCAGGTCTCCAGGGACATGGACGTAGAATACAGAGCGGAAATCGGCATCCATCCGGCCTTCCACAATGGCAGTGTTGTCATCCAGCCAGGTCAATTGGGTAATGGAACCTGGCATCGGAGGCGGATATGTCACACGGGCAGGGGCAACAGCAGACGACGTTGCATCCATGCGGTTAACGGCGGCCCTGATGAAAGCTGGCTTCGTCACGCGGGCCATTGCGACAGGTGTTACAGGTTTTACTATGGGCAGGTTTTTCCCTTTTACTATAGCATGCGGCATCGTAACGTCAAGGCAGATGACGTCACCGGCCCTGATGAGGTCCGGATGGGTGATGCCTTGATTCTGATTCAGTACTGTCCGTAGTAAGTGCGGATCATATTTCCCTAAGTGAACACGGCATATCTGTGCCAGCGTATCGCCGCTCCGGACTATAACTTTTTTTTGGCAAGCATCGCCCACGGTGGTCATAGCCGTAATATAGAACCAGATAGTCATGGCAAGCGTCTGCCAAAACTTTTTGCGTTGAATCAATCCCAAATCAGTCCGCCTTTCCGCTTTTATTGATTGCACAAAGATTTGTCGTGCGATTCATGTCTTTTTCCTCTTGGTATCCCATCTGGACGAAGTCTGAATGGTTGAAAAATACTCGACAGTGCCTTTGATTTTGCAATAGAGCTGGATAAAATGATAGAAGAATAAACTAGCAATGGACGAAATGAGCAGTCGACCATACTCTTTCGTGGACATCCCCCTTAATAAAAATTTATCGATACTTAAGGAAAGCCAGTCATTCAATACGGCGAATACGAGGCTCCCACACCAAACCCAAAAAGGTGTTGCCCATGCCAAAGCGCCTATTGCAAAAGTCTGAGTATGGAAAATCATCGTGGATAAGAAAAAAAACAACCCAAGCAACTCGATAAATGGCGCCATGACCTCGAAAAAGATGTAATAAGGGATCGCCAAGAGCCCGACGCCTTTATATCGTGGGTTGAAAAAAAGTCTGGTATTCAATCTCAACGAGGATAAAAGCCCTTTCTGCCAACGCTTGCGTTGTTTGATCATTTCGTTTAGATTGGGAACAGCCGAGGTAAAGCAGGTCGGCAAACTGAACTGCAAGACCCTGTACGTAGTATGTTTTTCAATCAAATAGCGATGGATTCGGACAATCAGCTCCATATCCTCGCCTATGGCAAGATTATGGTATCCGTTTACATCCAAAAGGAGCCGCCGGTGAAACAAACCCAGCGCGCCCGAGACGATTAAATTGGCATTTATGTAATTCCAACCGGTCCTGAACAATGAAATGCTGTTTACGAACTCCACTTTTTGTAAATCCGCAAAGATCGAATAGCCTTTTTCGGGGAGTATTCGGACGCTGCCGCTGGTAACCACCACATTTGGATCGTGAATTGTCGGCTTGACAAGGTATCGAATGGTATTTTTTGTGAGGTGTGTATCCGCATCCACAGATAGCACGTATTCGGCGGTGCTGGCATTAATTCCACAGTTCAAGGCATCGGCTTTTCCGCCATTCTCCTTATCGATGATGATCAGATTCGGGATTTGATGGCTGGTGAAAACGCGTTTGACCTGTTGCGTGGGGATTGATTCAATGACTTTTCGACCAGGGTTTTCAGATAACTCGAACGCATGGAGCAATAAAGAAAGTGTGTTGTCCGTTGAACCGTCGTTGATGACAATTATTTCCAATTCGGGATAATCCGCATTGATCACATGCGTTACGCTTTTCACGATGATATCTTGTTCGTTATATGCCGGGATTAAAAGTGAAACCTTGGGGTAGATATGAACCGGGGTATCGATCAGTTTTTTTTCGTGTTTTATCCAAGCAATGGAAAGAAGTAGCATGATAAACCTGATAGCGATTCCCATGCAGATAAAGGCAAAAAAAAACATGGAAATAAAATAGCTGACTTCGAACACCCTCATATCTCATTGATCCCTAATCTTCAGGCATGTTCATAGGTCAGTGGTTATATCTCTTGACACAATCTCCGCCTTCTACACTTTTTCGGATTAAAACTTTTGATATCATCATTTAGGCATCACCCATATGATTGCCGTATAATTGTAAAACCTGGTTCTGACGGCGGGCTGATTTTGTCAGGTTGGCTTCGTAGCCAACTGGATTCTACAAACTTTGCATATCTCACTATGAAATTGCTTTTTGGGGTAACACCTATTGTGGATGCTGTCAAGGACATTTACGTGCTGATTTCTTGGCAGTGACGACAAAAAACATCAGGAGGGAGGTATTATGCTCATTCATGATCATCGGGTACCTGCAACGCCATCGGGTTGGATGGTTGCCTCTACTACGTTTGGTGCCGATATTTTTGATTTTTCCGGCTGAATATCGATATCCATCCCGCCTAAGATTATGAAGGTAAGAAGACCCATAAATATCAGAATTCCTGTCAGAAGGCTGATTGCGAGTGGTTTTGATCTCCGCTTCTGTTTGATTGTTGCTGGAAACTCTATATTTATGGCCGGTTCATTCAGACTGCAGGATAGGATGACTGCGGTCATGTTGTCCTGCTTCGACCGGTTCTTGGAAAGGACGGCTTCAATCAGGGTCTCGGCAGCTTTCTGGGGATGGCCGAAAAGCATCTGCGCTATTTCGGTTTCCGGAAGCGTTTTGTAAATTCCGTCGCTACAAAGTAGGATGTGGTCACCTTCTTCCAGGGGTAGGGGGGCTTTGCTCTGCTCCACTTCTTCCAATTTCTCACATCCCAGACCGCTGGTCAAAGCATCCCGAAATGGATGGTTCACGGCTGCTTCAGTGCTGATCTCTCCTCGAGCGGCAAGGGAATCCAGTAAATGACCATATATGTGATCCATTGTCAGTTGCATCAGAACACGTTTCCGGTATAGATAAATCCGGCTGTCACCAGCCGCGATAAAATGCAATTGGTCTTGGTGTACGACGGCTGCGGCCAAGGTGCTGCCCACCTGGTTTGTCATGTGGGATTCCCGGCCCAGTGAGACCACCGCGGCATCTGCAGCCAAAAGAGAGCGGTACAATGCCCCGGAGATGCTCTCATCCTCAGATTTGCTCTGATACGCCTGAAGCATGGTCATTTTACCAACATAGCCGGCCTCCTTTCCCCTGGCCATTCCCCCCATGCCATCCGTCAGTACCGCTAAAACACCTCCGTGACGAACAAAAATCAGATTCTCGATATCGGAAAAACCAAAATCATCCTGCTGCTCTTTGCGTGATCCAATATGCTGGCAGGCGCCGAGAACGATTTGCATGTCTTTTTCTCTTCCCTCATTCCGAATTGTAGTTTTTCCATTCGGATTAATCAGATTTTTCCCCGTTCCTTGGCGATATTGATGTAGGTTTCAACGGTATTGGCCGGAGGCGTCCAGCGATCTTCCGGTGCTTTTTCAATCAGGCGCATGGCGTCGAAACTGCAGGATGTCACGCAAAGGCCACAGCCGATGCAGCGTTCTTTTTTGACCCTGGCCACGTCTTCGATCACAATGGCTTTCATCTGGCAGCGTTCCTGGCAGATCCCGCACCCCGTGCAGTCATCGGCGGACACTTCCGCAAAATAATTACTGTGAACCGCTTTGGCCGGCTCATCCAGGGTGTTCAGGTTTTTCAGGATCTGACAGCAGCATCCGCAACACAGGCAGATGTTGGTGGGTTTCTGGGAATTGCCGGGTTGAAGCACGAGGCCTGCCTCCATGCCTTTTGCCAGGATTTCGAGAGCCTCGGACTGGCTGATGCTTCGTCCCAGACCGTTTTCTTCATAATAATACGCGCCGCTGCCAAATGCCAGGCAGACTTCAACTGGCCGGTCGCAGCCCTTGCCGGCCATTTTGTGTTCGGTTCGGCAGATACAGGGACAGACCACGATTTTGGACTGTTTTTTGATAATCTGCTCGGCTTCGTCATAAGGCATCGTGAGCATTTCCGCGGAAATGCTCTTTGAAATGGGAATGACGCGAAGCTGCTTGGTTTTTGTTTCTGTCCAGGCCTTGTTCATCAGGTAGGGGGAATACTCATTAAAATCCTTGATCAGATCCAGATCCAGGCTCTTCACATGGTATTCCCAGATTCCCACCACAAACTGAGCCGCCATGTACAATATCTGGCCGTGTTTGCCGGACCGGTAAATTAATCCCTTTCGGGACATGTCGTCCAGTATCGGTGCCAGTTCTGCTTCGCCCATTTTCAGCCGGCCGGCAATGGCTGAGGCTGGTTCCGGCATCATCACAAGACCCGCGGCAATCTCGGCTTCCCGGGGGGTAAAGAGCCGCTTGAGAATTCGGATTTCAACCCCGGTTTCGGTTGCCGGAAAGCCGGCCGGAAGGTTATCCAGATGCCGGGCAAGGTTTTGATAAACGTCTGTCATAAAAACTCCTCTTTAACTATCCTTATTCATTCATCTGATAGGCTTCTTTCAGCGCATAGACCTTGTCTCTCCAAATCTTTTCAAAACGATCGGAATTGACCACCGGTTTTTGAATCATTTGCAGGCAAAGATCCATCTGCGATTGCGTGGCGCTGGGCTTGGAATAAAGCTGAAGCGCGAATTTCGAAAAATCCCGGACCATGAAATCAAAAATCTGATCCACCATATCGTTTTCAACAGCTTGAATGGCCGCGTTCTCCAGAATGAGCTGGCCATAGGCCACCAGGGTGAAGAGTTCGCCGACAATCAGGAGAAAATCGATGTCCTTTGCCTGCTCCGCGCTGGGAGTTGCGGTTGCCAGAAAGGTTTTGAGGACTTCGATCTGGGCCTTGAAGATGTCGATGTTGGGCAGGTTCAGGCGATTGTAGGCCATCTGAAAATCATGGAACCGGATCTTCCCCAGTCCTTTGGTGGGGCCTTGATTGAAGAGAAAATCGTCATTGACCGGGTCTGTCCTTCCGGGGATTTCCGGGAAAACGTCCGGATTAAAGAAAAAATTGGCCATGAATTTGATGATCAGGGCCATATTCACATGAACCGTGCCTTCCAGCTTGGGAAGGGCGCGAATGTCCCTGGCCGCCATCTCAAAATACATGTCTTTTTCAAAGCCTTTTGCGGCAATCACATCCCAGAGCAGGTTGATCACTTCTTCTCCCTGAGTGGTTACCTTCATCTTGACCATGGGGTTGTAAAGCAGATAACGCCGATCCGTAGGCGAGGCGCTTCGCATGTAGTCCGCAGCTCTGGAGGCAAAAAGCTTCATGGCAAAAAGGCGCGCATAGGCGTCTGTAAAAAGCTGTTTCACGTGCAGAAAATCCGTCACATAATGGTTAAAAAGTCTTCGGTTAGCGGCATGGCGGATGGCTTCATAGAAGGCATGCGTGCAGATGCCGATGGAAGCCCATCCGAGATTGAATTTTCCCACATTGATGGTGTTCAGGGAAGAATCCCAGGCCTGCTGGCCCCGGGTGAGGATATCGCTATCGGTGATGGGATAGCTGTGAAGGGCATATTGGGCCACATAATTCTGGGAATTCACCACATTTTTAACGCACTCATAATTGGGATGTTTGGAGTTTACGGCAAAAAACACATATTCATCGCTGTCCGCCATTTTCCCGAAAGTTGAGACCAGGGCCGCCTCATTGGCGTTTCCGATATAGTATTTGCCGCCATCTGCCCGGTATTCGCCGGCTTTGATTTCCGTTAAGGTCATTTCACTGGCGTAAAGGTCTGCGCCGTGTTCTTTTTCGGAAAGCCCGAAGGCAAAGATTTCGCCATCTTTCAAGAGCTGCGCGGTTTTTTGCTTGACGGCCTCATTTTGCCCCATCCAGATCGGGCCAAGCCCCAGAATGGTCACCTGCCAGGTGTACCAATACGGCAGGCCGTAAAACCCCAGTATTTCGCTGAAATCGCAGTTCCGGGCCGTATCCCAGCGGCAGTCTTTTCCGCCGTAGGCGGTTGGGGTCAGGAGCGTTGAAAAGATCTGGTTTTCCTTTAAAAAATCAAGAAAATCTCTGTACCACACCCGCTCATGATCGTCGTGTTTCAGCCGGGCCTTTCCTTTATTCTCAAAAAATGCAATGGTCTTTAACATGATTTGACGGGAGGGTTCGTCAAGATGCTCAAACCGTTCTGACTTTGGATTTAACAGTTTCATGGGACTCCTTTACTCTGCCTGCATTATCTTCGGATGGTGATTTTGTTCATGACAACCGGTGTTGCCGGACGATCCATCGGGCCGGTTTGAACCGAGCCGATTTTTCGGACAACATCCATGCCGCTGATGATTTTGCCAAAAACCGTATGGCGGTTGTTCAGATGCGGGGTAGGAGCAAGGGTGATGAAAAACTGGCTGCCATTGGTGCCGGGGCCGGCGTTGGCCATTGAAAGAATGCCTTCGCCATTATGAATCAGGGTCGGATGAAATTCATCTTTAAACCGGTAGCCGGGTCCCCCCGTGCCGGTTCCCAAGGGGCATCCGCCTTGAATCATGAATCCTTTGATGACGCGGTGAAACGAAAGCCCGTCATAAAAATTGCCTTTTCGGTCGGTTTCTTGCCGGCCTTCAGCCAGGTTGATAAAATTCCAGACGGTTTCCGGGCATTCACTGGCATAGAGTTCAGCTTCAAAGTTTCCCAGCGTGGTTTCAAACACGGCCACTGGCCGTGAAATGTCTTCCTGATGTGTATTTTGGGTAATGGACATGAATTTCTCCTCAGTTTATGGATTAAAGTGGGTGCATCTGTTTTATTGCCATAATTTAATGGGTTTTTTTTATAAAGGCAAGAGACAAAGGGCAGGGTGAATTCAAAAACGCTATGTTACAAACAAATGAAAAATCGGATCTCGTTAATTTATGAATCGTATTCATTTGTTTTGACAATTTATAAATCTTGTTTTATGAATGTCCAGCGGTTGTTGGAAAACAGGTTTTTTCGCCTTGTGATGGGTTACAGGCAACCCCTCATTTTCTGTAAATGGACGACAGATCACCGCAACTCTCATCGCAAAGGAGCCATGCGTGAAACCAATCAAAGGATTTCCCTCCACGTCCCAGGATGATTACCAGCTCAATATCATGAATATTGCCCGTCACGGGGTCCGGAATTTTTCCAGGCAGGAAATTGCCTGTCAGTGTCCTCAGGGCATGTTCCGTTATACGTATCTGGATGCTTTCCGGCGGATGAACCAGTTTGCCGGTGCCCTCAAAGCCCTGGGCGTTTCCATCGGAGATCGGATCGGCGTTCTGGACTGGAATTCCCATCGCAATTACGAGATGTATTTTGCCATCCCCGGCTCCGGCGCGGTGATGCTCCTGTTGAATCTTCGCCTGTCGCCCCCGGATTTATCCTATGTGATTCATCATGCGGAAGCAAGCTGGATAGTCGTGGATGAAACCCTTCTGCCCATAGCCGAGATGCTATGGCAGAGCTGCAAAAACATTCGAGGCTTTATTATCCTGACGGACAAAAACCTCTCTGACATTCAGACCACATTAAGTCCGGTTTTCAGCTACGAAGCGCTTATTCAGACGCAATCTCCGGAATTTGAATGGCCGAATCTGGATGAAACATCGGCAGCCGGGGCCTGTTATACCACGGGTACGACCGGACAGCCCAAGGGGGTCTATTATTCCCATCGCGATACCTATCTGCATGCCATGACCATCTGCTCCGGAGGAGAAATGTCTTATCGGGATGCCTTTCTTCAACTGGTGCCGATGTTTCATGCCATGGGCTGGGGCGGCGTCTATTCAGCCACGATGGCCGGCTCTAAAATCGTGCTTCCGGGGATGTACCGTCTGGATCGTCTGGGGGAGCTGGCCGAGCTTCTGGTCAAGGAAAAGATCACCGTATGTAATGGCGCGCCCGCCATTCTCATGCCCATGCTGGAATATATCCGGAATCTGGAAAACAAGCCGGATCTTCGCGGCGCCCGGTTTCTCTGCGGTGCAACCGAGCCGCCCGTGGCCATGATGAAAGGATATAAAGAGCTTACCGGAGCTGAAATTATCCATGCATACGGGGCAACGGAAACTTCCCCGCTGGTCAGCATCAATCGTCTGAAACCCTGGCTGGAAGATCGGCTCAGTGATGATGAAAAATGGGATCTTCGGCGAAAACAAGGCTATGTGGTCACCGGCCTGGATGTCAAACTTCTGGGACCGGACAATGCCGAAGTTCCGCATGACGGAATAACTCCGGGGGAAATCTGCGTTCGCGGTCCCTGGATTACGGGATGCTATCACCGCACGCCGATGTCCGATCAGCAGTTTACCGCCGATGGCTTCTGGCGAAGCGGGGATGTGGCCACGATGGATGCAGAAGGGTATCTGAAGATCACGGATCGGGTGAAGGATGTCATCAAGAGCGGCGGGGAGTGGATATCTTCGGTGGATATGGAAAATGAATTGATGTCATATCATCCGGTTCTGGAGGCAGCCGTGGTTGGGATCAGCCATCCCAAATGGGAAGAAAGACCGCTGGCCCTGGTCATCCTTCGTGAAGAACACCGCGGCAAGATCGGAAAAGATGCGCTTTTGTCTCATCTTGCCCATAAATTTGCCAAGTGGCAGCTTCCCGATGAAATTCTTTTTGTGGAGGAAATTCCCAAGACCAGCGTGGGCAAATTCAACAAAAAGGTGATTCGGGAAGTGCATCGGGATCGGTATACGGTCGGCGCCGGTTGACGGGAACGATTTTTCAGACCCAGCCCGGCGTACGAACCGGCCCGCTCTGGTCATAGGGAATATAGCATTTGATATCGATCAGGGGAGAGCCATCTCTGGCGTCAAGTCCTTCAACTTCAATGGTTGTCTCCTGAATGGACAGTATCCGGCAAAGGGTCAGGGCAATGAGATTGGGCCGCAGGGGCGAATGCGTGGCAAAGACGCCGGTTAAGGGATTGTTCGGATCCTTTCGGGGATGCACCTGAAGGGTGCTCCGCAGCTCCGGGGTATCGTTTTCATGAAACCAGTACATCACATGAATGTGTGAAAATCCTTCCAGCCCCAATAGGGCGTCTTTATAGCAGCCGTCAATTTCAATCCATGTCCTGCCGTCGGTTTTACGAATGATTCCAATTGGGTTAATTTTAAAGCTTCTTTCCATTTGACATGCTCCTGATGGCTGGTTTAAGAAAAACATCAACGCCTCTTTCTATAACCGGTGGCTTTCAGGATCAATAGAAAAAACATGGAAGCAGAATGAAGCA